>Ga0181607_10003284_pt1 | contig 14118 bp, 9 predicted proteins | sample 041ome_9_FD_132420 | JGI IMG/M metagenome (GOLD analysis project Ga0181607, IMG submission 132420) | Coastal salt marsh microbial communities from the Groves Creek Marsh, Skidaway Island, Georgia - 041413US metaG (megahit assembly) | ecosystem: Environmental > Aquatic > Marine > Intertidal zone...
GATGAAATACCGCGAATATTCAAAAACGAGTTACCCGTGCTCTGGGTTTGAACCAACGTGACGTTGGGCGTCAAATCCACAAAGTCTTGGGGCGTCGCGACACCTGTCGCTCTTATTTCTGCATCCGTGAAAGCGCGAACCGAGATCGGGCTATCGCTCAAGGTCTCCGCCGTTTTACGAGCCGTTACCACGACCTCTTCCAAAGTTTGCGAAACCGCTGTGTGGGACGCTGCGGTAGTAATAACTGCCAGGGCGAGTGCGCTGCGCTGGAATTTCATACGTAATCCTCTTTGAGTGCTTTTTATTTTTTCGATAATCGAAAATTATTTCGCTAAACGAAACCTTAATTGATACGCTACCATAAGCGGACCGGATTACTAGCCCTTTAAATGCCTGGAGTTCCACAATGAACAAAGACGCAACTACCAACATTTGTAGCTATGACGCTGACAATATTTTTCTTCGAGGCAAGAATCTCGTCGACGATGTCATTGGTCATTACGATTTCGGCAGTGCCTTTTTGCTTCAAGCATTGGGCAAGGAGCCAACTGAAAAACAAAAGCGCGCGCTGGATATCGCTCTAGTCACAATTATGGAGCACGGGCTTGTGCCATCTGCCGTGGGCGCGCGCCTAACGCTTCACGGCGCACCTGAATCGCTTCAGGGCGCCGTTGCCGCAGGACTACTCGGAGTAGGCGATCGCTACGCGGGTACCGCATCACTATGTGCAGCGGTTATCGATGAAGTCCGTGGCGCCGACTCCATGGATCAATCGGCAACCGACCTCGTAGCTAGACGACGAGCAGCAAGAAACCCTGTTCCAGGATTTGGGCACCCCATTCACACAGGCAAAGATCCTAGGGTTGCTAAGCTGCTGAGCTATGTTGCTGAAGATAGTTCAGCCCTCATTGCAGCGAAAGCGCTGGAGCGCGCTTTGAGCGACTCGCTCGGCAAGACACTCGTGATGAATGTAAGTACGGCACTTGCAGTGTTGCTGCTCGATGCCGACATTCCTGTACGGATGATTAGAGGTATCATCCTAGTGGCTCGCTGTGCGGGACTGGTTGGTCATCTGCTAGAAGAAGAAATAAACCCGATCGGCGGCGCGTTGTGGGATGGTTCGACGGCGGCAGTGACACAACAAGCCGAAGCGTGATTTACCATGTCATGGGAATCCGTTCAGCTCTCTGATGATCTCTACATTAAGCAGGTGTCTAATGCATCACCTCGGGTTGCGCTTGTCTGTTTGCATGGCTGGAGCCTCGATCATCGGTCTTTTGAGCGCCAGATTCCGTTGGCTGACCACGGAGTCAACATCATCAGTTTCGATCGGCGAGGATTTGGCCAAAACAAACTGACCCCCAACCCAGACTTGGACCTTAGTGATGTGCACCATATCGTGCTTTCCATCGAAGCGCCTGTGATCCTTTACGGTGTTTCTCAGGGGGCACGTCTCGCTTTGCGGTATGCGCAAGCCTACGAGAGCCATCTGTCGGGTTTGGTTTTTCAAGGTGGATTGGCGGACAGCTGTACTTTCGACCCCACCAGTAAGGATGAACCACCCCTGGCGCTTTACACGTCAATGGCAGAGCAAGGACGACTTCTCGAACTTCGCGACCATTGGAGTGATCATCCACTGATGAGCCGAGGTATGTCTCTTGCAGATAAAAAAGAAATCCGGCAACAACTAGAGAGTTACGACGCGGTAGATCTGATGACGCCTCCGAGCGTGTCGATATTCCCGTCTGACAAAACACGTCGGGCGCAATTAAAGTTGCCAATGCTGGTCGCCGTTGCGGAGCAAGATTCTGATCAGAGGAAGTTCCACGCAGAGTCGCTCATCCGAGAATGCAATGCGACGCCGCTTCGATCTCCGGGCGGTCACCTCTTCAACTTCAGCCATCCACAGAGCTTCAACCAGGGGTTGTTGCGGTGGCTCGATACGCTAAATCTAACCTGAGAGCCAACCTGAGAGCCAACCTCGGAGAAAATCACGGCCGTGCCAAAACCTCAGGGCCGAAGTGTTAGGGCGTTGCTTTCACTGTGTTTTGCTGTAGCAGCCGACTGTATATCGACTTTACAGCTGCCGGTATTGTTCCAAGATTTTCTATCAGAGCCTTTTCTAGAGGCTTTTTCTCTGAGCTTTTGCTTCAGGCTTTTTCCGGGGGTGATATATCACCACTGTTGCCCAGAGACTCTCAAGATGCTCGGACTTGGCCTTCCTTCGCGGTTTTTCACCAAATCTGCTTCAGTTGTTAGGACAGCGCATCCAACAAGTCAGGCGCCGAGTTGAGGATATAGGCGATATCCGAGGCAGCTTGTGCAACGAGGGATTTTCTTTCTTTTGCGAATCGCGCCAGATCAACGCGCTGTGTTTGCGCACTGCTATTTACCGCGCCGACAATCCCCCTCCCCGGCATGATGACTGGCACCGCGAGTGAGGTAATGCCGTAATCCAATTCGTCTGAAATCGTTGCGTAGCCATCTTTCTCAACCGCACGAATTTTCTCAAATAATACCTCTTTAGAGGTCTCTGTTTTATCCGTGAACGCAGCAACCGGATTCGCCTCCAAGAACTCGCGCAAGTCTGCGTCACGCCATCCAGACAAAATACAGCGTCCGGTAGATGTCACGAGTGCGGGGTACCGCGTTCCCGCATTCGCTTGCAGCCTTATCGATCGCTCCGCGGAGACATGGCAAAGATACAAGACATCCGAGCCCTGGAGGACGGTAAACGACGCACTTTCCCCTGTTGTTTCTCGCAAACGCTGAAGCACCGGACGGATTGTTTCGTCTAACCCATAAGTTTGACTGAATAAGCTCGCAAGGGACAAAACACCCGGTGCCAGTGAAAATCGGGAGTCGACGCGGGTGACATAACCCAAGTGCTCAAGCGTGAGCAAACAACGTCGAACAACCGCTGGGCTCAGGTCTGTGACCTCAGCGACTTGGGTAAGATTCATCGCCTTTCGCTCCCGTGAGAAGCTTCTGAGCACAGTGAGTCCGCGCTCCAATGTCGATAAATACTCTGTCGATTTTTCCGTGACTGGTTTCACTGATACCTCTTATAAGCGCAAAGGAGTGATGTCATCGCCATCAGCCCATTAAACGCTTGCTCGCAATCTCGCAGCCGTCTGCGAGGGCGCTGAGCTTCGCAAAAGCCACATCCGGATCGATACTTGTACTACCAACGTGAACGGAGAATCCGCAATCGACCCCTGCCATTAGACGTTCGGGCGGAACAACTTCAGCCCATCGCTCGAGTCGTTGCGCAACCAATTCCGGGTGTTCAATGTAATTGGACTGCGGCTCAATCATGCCCGGACAAATGAACTTATGATCTGGCACGCCAAACTCCTTGAAGGCTGCCCACTCGTGCGCGTGACGCGAGTTTGCCCCTTCCACAAGCACCGTCTGCGGCTTTGCAGTCCAGACAATATCGATGATATCGCCAACGGGCACGTCGTGGTGGTGCGGCCCCGGATAGTTCCCCCAGCATAAATGCATCCGCAATTGTTCCTCTGGAATATTACGCACCGCGTAATTAAGCGCCTCGATGTTTACGGCAATCGTTTTACGGAATGTGTCTAAATCCATCGACGCATACGCTGAGTGACGGCCCATAGCAAGGTCGGGGCAGTCGAGTTGTACAGTAGCACCCGCGTTTGCAATTGCCTCGTACTCGTGACGCATGGCTTCAGCAATCGCAAAGACATAAGCTTCATGCGACTCATAAAAATCATTTGCAAAAAACAGTGAAATCACGCCCGGTGAGGCTGCGCTTGTGAAAATCTGATCGTGACCATATCGATCAGCCGCAGCGCGGAGCGCTTTCATATCTGCTGACGCGGCGGCAAAATCGAGCACGCGTATTTCGGAAGTGCAACTTGGCGCCTTGCGCTTACGACGGCCCGGATTACCAGCAACTGCTTCTGCACTGCGAGGAAAATCCTGAAGATCCTCGAAGAAATAGTTCTGAACACTCTCCCCATCAAACCCTGACAGGCGATCCTGAACGTAAGTGGCGTAGGACGGCTTGGACATTTCACCATCGTTGATCACCGTAACGCCTGCCTCGACCTGACGCCTCACCACGGAATCGATAGCAATCTGGATTTCTGACGCCAAGGCATCACGATCTAAGGGGATGCCATCTGCCTGAGCGAACATCAACTCTACTAATCGATCGGTTCGTGGAAGGCTACCCGTGTGGGTACAAGGGATGATTTGGGTCATAAACACTCCTTCAAAATTTGGTCACTAAGCTGACTCAGCACGCTGTTGGCTCCTGCAGTTGCCTTGGGTCGCGGCTCGGCATAGGGTATGACAACGCCGACTGACAATACGATTAAATCAAGACAATTAACACGGCTCTTACCTAAATTTAGCTTTATCTGAGATGAACCCAATGAAAAAAACTATCTACGCCATCGCACTTTCTGTCGGAATTTCCGGCTGCGACACTCAGCAAGAAGACGACGCGAACGCCACTGCCATCGCAGCGGTGGGCTCGGTAGAAACCAGACGAGGAGATCATGTCGATACTTATTTCGGCGTCGAAGTCGCAGACCCCTATCGATGGCTTGAGGATGATTTGAGCGATGAGACCGCGGCATGGATTGGCGATCAAAACAGTATAACGCGTGACTACTTAGCTGACATCGCAATCCGCGATGATGTGAAAGAAACCGTCGCAAGATTGATTAACTTTGAGCGGGAGGGTGCGCCCTTTATTGCAGGCGATAACCGCTACGTCTACCGCAACTCTGGCTTACAGAACCAAAGTATTCTATATCGCGTCGCCAAAGACGGAAGTGAGACAATCTTCCTAGACCCCAACGGGTTCAGTGAGGACGGCACCGTAAGCATGTCTGGTGTTAGCTTCACCGAAGACGGTAGCAGGGTTGCCTATCAGCTCTCTGTTGGCGGCAGCGACTGGCGCTCAATTGTCGTGCGTGATGTTGCAAGTGGCGAGGTCATTGAAAAACCCATAGAGGATGTCAAATTTTCTGGCATATCGTGGCTAGGAAACGAAGGCTTTTTCTATTCCAGCTACGATAAGCCCGATGGGAGCGAGCTCTCCGCCAAGACCGATCAGCACAAACTCCACTTTCATAAAATCGGTACACCTCAGAGGGAGGATGAGCTGGTCTTTGGCGGCAACGCCGAGCAAAAGCACCGCTATGTAGGCGCAGATGTTGGCGGTAACGATCGTTACTTACTCATCAGCGCTGCTAACTCAACCTCCGGAAATAAGCTGTTCGTCAAAGACCTAAAGTCGGAAACTGGAGAGCTTATTACAATCTTTGCCGATGAGGGCGCCGATACGTTCTTGCTTGAGAGCGATGATGAAACCCTACTCATGGGCACCAACTACAAAGCCCCCAAGAGTCGCGTAATTGCAATTGACCCGCAAAACCCTGACGAGGCCAACTGGCGAGATATCATTCCCGAGTCTGACGTTGTGCTCACAGCACGCGCGGGTGCGGGTTATATTTTTGCCGAGTACATGATTGACGCCATTAGTCAGGTTAAGCAGTTCGATCTAAAGGGCAATCTCGTCAGAGAGATCGAACTCCCAGATCTGGGTACCGCATCGGGTTTCTCAGGCAAGAAAGATCAGGACGAGATTTATTTCACGTTCACTAACTATCGCATCGCACCTGCCATTTTCTCGCTTGACCCTGAGTCCGGTGAGGTCACTTTGTACCGCGCTTCAAAATCACCCTTTGATGGCAATCGTTACAAAACAGAGCAAGTGTTCTACACCTCAAAAGACGGCACGCGTATCCCCATGATCATCACCTACGGCAAAGATACGGTGCGTGATGGAACCACACCGACCATCTTATACGCCTACGGTGGCTTCAATATCAGCATACGTCCGCGATTTAGTAGCACTGTCGCTGCATGGCTGGAGATGGGAGGCATGTATGCCGTACCCAATATCCGTGGTGGTGGCGAGTACGGTAAAGCCTGGCATATCGCAGGTACGAAGCTGCAAAAACAGAATGTCTTCGATGACTTTATCGCCGCAGCAGAATTTCTGATCGACGAGGGGTACACCAGTAAAGAACGCCTTGCGGTCAGCGGTCGATCCAACGGTGGTCTCTTGGTCGGAGCGGTAACGACACAGCGTCCCGACCTCTTTCAAGTATCGTTACCGGGGGTTGGTGTACTCGATATGCTGCGTTATCACACCTTCACAGCCGGGGCTGGCTGGGCATATGACTACGGCACAGCTGATGAGAGTAAGGAAATGTTCGAATACTTGCTCGGTTATTCACCGGTGCATAACACCAAACCCGATACCGCCTACCCTGCCACCCTGATCACAACCGCTGAGCGCGATGATCGCGTTGTACCCGCCCACTCTTTTAAGTTCGCGGCGCAAATGCAATACGACCACACGGGTGATGCACCAGTCTTAATCCGTATCGATAGCGACGCTGGGCACGGCGCGGGAACACCGACAGACAAAATCATTGACCAGTATGCGGATATTTACAGTTTCACACTGAAAAATATGGGCGTTGAAACCATTCAGCAGTCAGGAGCATCGCTTTAATTCTGCTCTTACCCGCTCACCTGGAAAGCGTATTTAAATTATGACTTGGTTTGTTGAACATTGGATAGCCTCAACAGTTCTGCTCATCTATGTTGGCGCACTGTTCTACAACGCGCACGTGGGCAACAGAGCCGCGACGGGCATGGGCGGCTATTACGTGGGCAACCGGGAAATGGGCGGTACCGTGGTTGGTATTTCCTTCTTCGCGACTTTCGCCTCGACAAATACTTTTATCGGTCATGCAGGCAAGGGCTACGAGTTCGGTATCGCCTGGTTCACGCTTGCCATCCTTTTAATCGCTTTCTCGTGGGTGTCATGGCGCTGGATTGGACCGCCCCTAAGACGCTTTGCCGCTCAGTGGGATGCACTGACGATCCCCGATTACCTCAAGGGCCGTATCTTGGAAAATGCCTCCAGCGCAGAGCGACATCCCGTGCTACTTCTGTCAGCGTCAGTGATTGTCTTCGCGAGCCTGCTGTACCTATTAGCGATATTCAAAGGCGCCGGTCACCTCTTTCAGGTTTTTCTCGGCATTCCCTATGAAGTCGCAGTCGGCGTGACACTGCTCGTAGTTGTGGTTTACACCTCCATTGGCGGATTCGTCTCGGTCGTTCGAACCGATGCCATCCAAGGGGTGTTCATGGTAGTGGGAGCCATGACTATTTTTTATTTTGTCACCCGCGCCGCAGGCGGTATCGGCTCGGTCACACAGCTTATCGAAATGCCCAGTAAGCAACACCTATTTGATCTAAATGGTGCCGCACCTTTTGCAGTGGTTTTGGGAGTCTCGCTGTCAGGCGCGTTAAAATTGATTGTCGATCCTCGCCAGCTGTCTCGTTTTTATGGTCTAAAAAACGACGCTGAAGTAAAACGCGGTATGTGGATTGCCGTCATAGGGCTCACTCTGATTTTGGTATGCATGTTCCCGATTGGTATTTATGCGCACCTTATTCTGGGTAACGTGGCTGACACCGACCTTATCGTTCCAACGCTGGTCAACGACGCGGCGATTTTTCCGTTTTGGGTAACGGACCTACTTATCGTATCCATCGTCTCAGCGGCAATGTCATCAATGGACAGTGTATTGCTCGTCGCTTCGTCAACGCTCTACAAAAATCTTATTGCCCCATTCAAAAAGGTCGATAACGAAGTACGGCTATCTCGCATCGCAGTGATCGCTTTCGCCTGTCTCGCGGCCTTCTTGGCGCTCAACCCGCCAGGCGATATTGTTGGCATCACCATCTTCTCCGGTAGCCTTTATGCCGTCTGCTTCTTCCCACCCGTGGTCTTCGGGCTATACGGCAGAGTCGCGCCCGCATCGTGGGTCTTTGTGGCGATGCTTTGCGGCATGGCGACGTTAGTCATATGGATCGCACTCGGACTGAATAGCTTGCTCCACGAAGTTTTCCCGGGACTCATCGTATCGACGGTTATTTACCTTGCGTCGTCTGAACGCTCAAGGGGTAAACCGGCTGAGTTAGCCAGCTGAGATGATGTTCCTGCGTAATACAATCGGGCTACACTGCTCGGAAGCGACTGGGGATCAATTGGCGTGAATAACGACATACAAGCAACGCTGAGAGAACTACCTTCGGTGAGTGCAGTACTCGATGAGATGATTGAAGACATCTCACGCAACGGGCATCAAGCCGTCACCAAAGCAGTTCGAGAGCACTTATCACACCTCCGCGAACAACTTCAGCGAGGCGAAAAAGCCGAGTTTGCTACGCAAAGTGTCTTATCGGCCGTGCGACAGAGACTGGCCAACCAAAATCAATCCTCGCTTATGCCCGTCTACAACCTCACGGGAATCGTTCTTCACAGTAACCTCGGGCGTGCGGCGCTGTCAGAAAAAGCTATTGCCGCTATGTCTAAGGTCGCATCCGGAGCATCAACCCTCGAGTACGATATTGCTAAAGGCAAGCGTGGCGATCGAGACAGCCACATCGAAGCTATTATTTGTGAGTTAACCGGTGCAGAGGCCGCTACCGTAGTTAATAACAACGCGGCTGCCGTTTTATTGACGCTCAACACACTCGCGTTAAACAAATCTGTGCCCGTGTCACGCGGTGAGTTGGTGGAAATTGGTGGTTCATTCCGTGTTCCCGATATCATGAATCGCTCCGGCTGCCGACTGATCGAAGTGGGTACAACAAACCGCACTCACTTATCTGATTACGCAGACGCCATCTCTGATGAAACAGGGTTGTTGATGCGCGTTCATACCAGTAACTATCGCATCGAAGGGTTCACTAAAGCCGTGCCTGAGAGCGAACTGGCCCGACTCGCAGAAAAGCACGCTATACCTTTTGTAGTCGATATGGGGTGCGGCAACTTAATCGACCTTAAGGCGCTTGGTCTTCCTCATGAAGCCACCGCAAGAGAGACACTAAACAACGGTGCTGACCTTGTCCTCTTCAGTGGTGACAAATTATTAGGTGGACCACAGGCGGGCATTATTGCCGGCAAAAAATCGCTTGTTGCAGAGATCAAGAAAAATCCTCTTAAGCGCGCATTGAGACTCGATAAAATGACAATAGCAGCGCTGGAGGCAACGCTTCAGTTATACCGGAACCCCAGAGCGCTTACCTCTCAGTTGCCAGCCTTGCGTTTACTGACGCGAAGTGAAGCTGATATCCATACACAGGCGCAGCGCCTACGGGGTCCCTTGGCAAACGCACTAGGTGAGACACTTCACGTGAGCGTCGTCAACGTTTCCAGTCAGATAGGGAGTGGCTCCTTTCCTGTCGAAGTACTACCCAGTGCAGGACTAGCAATTACATCGGAAAGCGATGAGGACGCCGTCCTACGCGCGCTCGATCGCCGCTTACATGAGTTACCAAAGCCCGTCGTTGGGCGCATCAGTAACGGTGTCTTGTTGCTCGATCTCAGGTGTCTTGAGCCCGATCACGAAAGCCATTTTCTTGAGCAGTTTAAAGACCTCAGACCGTGATCATTGCCACAGCGGGACACGTAGACCACGGTAAGACGTCGCTGGTCAAAGCACTTACAGGCGTCGACACCGACACGCTCGCGGAGGAAAAAGCGCGCGGGCTCACCATCAACCTCGGTTATGCCTACTTGCCCACGAAAAACAACCAGCAGATTGGCTTCATCGACGTGCCAGGCCATCACCGATTCATCAATAATATGATTGCGGGAGCCTCGGGTATCGATCGTGCTCTGCTCATTGTCGCTGCAGACGACGGACCCATGCCTCAAACGCGCGAACATTTAGATGTGCTAACGCTTTTGGGCGTTGAACAGATAGACGCTGTGATTACAAAGATAGATCGTTGCTCATCGGGTCAGGTCGGTGCTGCCTCGAGCGCGGTAAAAAAGCTTATCTGTGAGGCCACCGCGATAGACCCGCAGATCTTTCCCGTCTCCAGTACTCATATGACGGGTATCGAAGACCTAAGAGCACACCTGTTAAATATCGCGCAGCACTCCTCTTACCAAACCGACCAGCAGGGCTTTCGGCTCTCGATTGATCGGCGATTTCACATCAAAGGTTCAGGCATTGTCGTCACTGGAACCGCCAGTGCCGGACAGGTCTCGGTTGGCGATACGTTAACACTGTTACCGCAAGACCTTGAACTGCGTATCCGAGAGGTTCGCGCTAACGATGTGAAGGCCGATAATGCTCGTGCAAAACAGCGCGTGGCATTATGTGTATCAGGCAAGATCAATCTAGACGATATCCACCGGGGCGATGCGTTGGTCGATCCACATTGTGCGAGCTTGACTGAACGAATCGATGTTTCCATAAGCCTGCTGCCGCATGTCTCGAGGCCGGTGAAGCATCTGTCGCCTATTAAACTCCATATTGGCGCAAAGCGTGTTGCTGGAAAGATTGCTTTGATCAACCATTCAGACAGCAGATTGTCTCCCGGTGACGAGGCGATCGCGCAGTTAATACTGGAAGAGCCTCTCTCCACCACTCGCGGCGAGCGCTTTGTTATTCGAGATGATTCAGAAACACATACCCTAGGTGGTGGATTTGTGCTCGATCCCAGCGGCCCAAAATACGGGAAGTCCAAACCAGAGCGTTTGATATGGTTAGACGCGCTTCGCAAGGACAATCTTAAGGCTGCGTTAGAGACACTGATCCAAGAAGATCAATGTGTCGATTTCACGCGCCTTGCCGCGTGTTTTAACCGCAAACAGTCACCGCCCTCGTCGTTTACGCCCGATGACTGCGTAACTTTCCAATCAGGCGGAAAAGCTTGGATCGTCAGAAAAACCAAACTTGCCGAGACGCGCGCCCTCTTGCTCAGCAAGGTAAAAGAGCAACTCTCAGAAGAGCAGTCTGAGGATGGCAGATCCGCGCGAGGCATCGTGAGAGATAAACTCATTTCTCTCTTGCGCAGGAAGACTCACCCCGCGCTCATGGAAGCGACCCTTACCGCCTTAATCAGCAAGGGTGAACTGAAGAGCGCTGAAGGACGAGTTCAGCTTCCCACGAATTCAAATCAGTCGGTACAACCGGACATTAGTTGGCTCCAGCTTCGCAGCGCACTGGCGAAATCGGGATCACAGGTTCCTGTTCTTTCAGAGTTACAAACCACAGCTGGGCTATCAGATATGGAGCTGAAGTTAGCGATCAAGGCTGGCAAAGAATCGGGAGAGTTACACCGCTTGAACGCAAGCCGGTTCGCCCTGGTACCCACCTTGTTGGCCTTTGCCAAGGCGGCTGAAAAACTGGCTGACGAACAATCGCTAACCGTTGTTGCCTTTAAAAATGAGCTACGCATCGGACGCAAACTGGCGATTGAGGTGCTCGAATTCTTTGACAGCTTTCACTACACGCGACGTTTGGGTGATAGTCGCCTGATAGCAAACAAAGCTGTTCTTAAAACGCGTTTTATGGACTAATCAATCACCATCCAAAAAATGGAAGAGCGACATCCCCGGTGGGGTGCCTGGTCTTCAAAACCAGTGAGGTGCTGAGACAGCGCCTGGTGGGTTCGACTCCTACCTCTTCCGCCATATTTTTATAAATATTATATAATTCAATATCTTATTAAATAACTTAGATTGCCTGTATTGACCGAAATACTTGTTTTGATACATCGGGAGATACAACATGAATACGATTCCTTACCTTTCTTTACGCCATCAAAGGTTCTATTTCCGCCGCAGTGTTCCAAAAAACTTAAGAGGTTTTTTCAGTCAGCGGGAAGTTATACGATCATTGCTTACCTCTGATTCCAGAGAAGCACAAAGAGCAGCTATAGCAATGGCCGACCTTTTAGACGAACTATTTGAGAAGATTTCCAAGGGAGCGACCCTACTCACGCAAGAGGAGCTTAAACGGTTCTCCAAAAAGGTCTGCCAAGATCAAACCCAAGGATTACTAACCGAAGCCCTTGAAACCTTCGACAACAGATCAGATGAGGATGAGGAACTGGAAGCGTTCACGGCAAGAACCTTTAGGAACGACATACTAGTAGATCTACAGAAATCACGACTGGATTCGGCCACTCCTATCGTTAAGAACTATTTTGGCGGCAATGCTGAAAGCTTCTCAACAGCAATTTACAACCAACTCCGCAGAGCCGCCCTCCATGGACTCGCCGACTTCTACAGTAATGCAGAGTTAATAGTGAAAGGAGAGATAGAGCATCCTGCCCTAATCCTTGAGGACTTATTCTCTGAGCTGCCGGAACGCACAAAACCAAACGATTCAGCGTTTCAGTTTCAAAAAGTTGTTGATAAATATTTAGCTCAACAACAAGGCGTATGGAGTACTAAACAACATCGCAGCGTTTTCGCCATGTTTACCTTTTTCGTGGAGTTTATTGAAGTGACTGAGGGCATACCTGTTACCAGCCTGTCACTTGAGAACATATCCACTAAAACGGCGAGAGCATTCAAAGAACTACTTCAACGATCGCCAAGTAATGCACGGAAAATTTATCCTACGTTAAACCCAGTTGAAATGGTTGAGGCAGCAGAGCGGGACGGCGCCAGACTGCTGGGCATAACGACACAGAATAACTACCTGCAGTCATTAAGCAGTCTCTTCAACTTCGCCATCCAAGAACTTGACTACGTTGGCTCAAATCCCTTCAAAGGAAAAGGAAGCACAAAGAAAACCAAACTGAATAAGCGATCACAACGTCTTCCTTTTAGTCAGGAGCAGTTAAACACCTTGTTCTCATCACCTCTATTTAAGGGATGTCAGACACTTGCTTCGTGCCACAAAGCCGGACGAATGATTCCACTAAAATCGCACAAATACTGGGTACCACTCATTGGTCTGTATTCAGGTATGCGAGAGCAAGAGATTCTTCAGCTTTATGTCGAAGACGTAAGGAAATATGAAAACATATGGGTGTTTGACCTAAATCTTAATCACCCAGACAAAAAGCTAAAAACCGTGCAATCAAAGCGATTAGTGCCGCTGCATGAGGATCTTATCTCCTTAGGGTTTTTAAGTTTTCTAGAGAGTCGGACAAAACAAGACGCTAAGGGTCGATTGTTCTCAGATGCGCCTATGGCTGCCGACGGGACATACTCAAGTACGTTTTCCAAATGGTTCAGTCGATACCTAATGAACATCGGGATTAAAACTGACAAAACCAGCTTCCATTCCTTTAGGCACAATACCAAGGATGGTTTCCGCAACTCAGGCTGCTCAGACGAATTAGCGGAGAACTTTGTTGGAAGATCCACAGGCACTTCCGGCGAAGCTTATGGACAGGGGTTTTCCGTGGCACGGCTACATGAAGCGTTACACCGTATTGAGTTTAATTGCGTTCAGATACCTAATGGCCAAAACGATAAATAGAAGAGTCATTTGTTATTTTCCTAATGCTCTTCATGCATCGAAAAACCAATGTTTTCAGGTGTTTCTATTTGTACTACCTAGATCAATATTGGTTATTTTTTAACCAAAAAGTGTGGGTGGCAACGTAGGTCCCTAAATGACTCTCTGTCTCAAAATTTGAGGCAAGAAATTGCCGGTCTCCCTTAATCCTAATAGCACTTTGAAATACTAAGTTCGTTAAGAACCTAATAAATAAGCGAGCATTGTGATGCTGGCGCAGATTTTGCTCGGGTCACTGGCCTTAACATGTATTAGGAGCCATGACACTCACCGTAAATTTCGACCGAACTAATCTAGTTGTCGCGTCAGCATCTCAGAAGGCAAGAGCAGAGAGCTCCTCGGCAGTTGAAAAGTTGGCAACTGGGAAGAAAATAAATAATGCGGTGGATGACGCTGCAGGGAGTGCTATTGCCAGTCGTTTTCAAAGCCAAATTCTAGGATTGGCTCAGGGAATAAAGAACGGCATGGATGCTGTCTCGCTGGTCAGTACGGCAGACCAAGCACTTGGTACTCTGGTTACGCTGCTGCAGAGATCTAGAGAATTAGAAGTTCAGAAGCTTAACGGCACGCTAAGTGCAGCGGACATCAGTGCTATACAAAACGAACAGAACGGAATTAGAAAATCACTTACGTCGATTGCATTCGAGACAGAATTCAATTCAAAACCATTATTCAGAAAAACGCAGGAGTTCTCTTTTACGGTAGGTGCAGATAC
>Ga0181607_10003285_pt1 | contig 14118 bp, 12 predicted proteins | sample 041ome_9_FD_132420 | JGI IMG/M metagenome (GOLD analysis project Ga0181607, IMG submission 132420) | Coastal salt marsh microbial communities from the Groves Creek Marsh, Skidaway Island, Georgia - 041413US metaG (megahit assembly) | ecosystem: Environmental > Aquatic > Marine > Intertidal zone...
CAAGCCACAGAAGGAAATAACGAAGAGGAACGACCCGGTGGATTTGATTTTAAAGCCGCTGCCAAGTATTCAGCTTGGCTTACCTTAAAAGGGAAATCAAAAGAAGAGGCAAGTAGCGCATACATCGCATTGGTCACCGAACTAGCCGGCAAATACCTTTAAAATTCTTGAAGCCCTGAAGTAATTTCAGGGCTTCTTTTTTTCAAAATATTTGGCCAAAACACTTCCCAAAATTAGCTGCTGCAAGTGGTATAACATCACAGGGAGTAACACAAGTCCTAAGAGAGCAGTGCTTGGAAACAATACTTTTCCCATAGCAACACCATGAACTAAAGATTTGGTGGACCCACAAAATAGCGCTACCAATCGGTCTTCCTTAGGAAAGGAAAGCATCCTACCCACTAAAAATAAAATTGCCGCTACCAATAGGAGCAAGATCAGCATCACTAAGGCCAAGCCACCTAAAACCTCCCAAGAAAAAGAAGCAAAAATATTTTGAGAAAAAGACTCAGAAAAAGTGGTGAAAACAATAGATAGAATCACCGTTTGATCTAAGTATTTCAACCGATTCAGGTGAGGTTTTATCTTTGGAAACAAGTATCCATGCAAAATTAGACCCATAAGAACCGGAAGAACCACCTTAAAAGACAAATCCAAAATTGAACCCCAAAGATCAAGTTGCCCCGATACCTCCTCTCCTGCAAATTGCATCCAAAGAGGGGTTAAAACTACTCCCAATAAGCTGGAAATACTGGCGTTAAAGATGGCGGAAGCTACATTCCCACCCGCAATAGATACCAAAACTACTGATGCACTAACCGTAGAAGGCAAGGCACCTACGTACTGAATGCCTAGGATGAAATTTGGGTTTAATCCAGGAAAAAAGGAGACCGTACCCATTACGAGCAATGGGAAAACTAAAAATGTGGTCAGTTGAACTACTGTGTGGAGTCTCCAATTGCTTAATCCAACTCGAAGTTGGTTCGGATCTAACTTTAGGCCATAAAAAAAGAAAAGGAAAGCAATTCCCACCTGAATAAACGGCTTCCAAGGTATGCCCGATCCTACTGATCCAAAATCCGGAAAAACCGAAGCCAACCCAATGGCACCAAAAATCCCCAACAAAAATCCATTGAGACCTACACGAGCCAAAAGGACGCCTAATTTTGTTTTCATGAATGCAAAAGCCTGTTGAAATTATCACACATAATGGCAGAAGCAATGGCTACATTAAGTGATTCTGCTCCACCAAAACTGGGAATGGTAACTTTATTCGTGACAAATTTTTCTACTTCTTTCGAAATTCCTTGAGATTCATTGCCCAAGAGCAGTACCCCCGGTTCCGGGCTGATTAACTGATGGACCGATGTCCCTTCCAAAAAAGCTCCATAAACGGGCAGTTTCCAAGTTTGGAAAGAGGCCACCAAGTCCCCATAGAAAAATTGGACCCTCGTAAAGGATCCCATAGAAGCTTGGATCACCTTGGGATTGTAAAAGTCTGCAGTATGCGTTGAAAAAATCAATTTTTTAATCCCGTACCAATCTGCAATCCGAAGGATAGTGCCCAAGTTACCCGGATCTCGTACCGCATCTAATGCAAGAATAAGCTCTCCTTTTTTAGGTTGAAAAGCATGATTTGGCTTCATTTCAACTACGGCCAAGGCGGCATCGTTACTCTGGTATTGTCCTAACTGCTCGAGTTGATTCGGCGTCACCTGGATCACCTCTACCCCAAGCCTATCGATTAAAGAAGCATACTTGACCGCAAACTCTGGAGTAACCAAAAGTAAGTGTACCTTGAAATCAGACTGAAGAACTTCAATCACACTTTTCTCCCCTTCCACAAAGAATTTACCAGACTCTGTTCGGTATTTTTTTTGATGTAAGGATTTTATAAACTTAACCGTATTTTTGCTTAGCATTCCACTTCCAATTCAATCTTGAAATCCTCCAAATATATACTTTTTCTCAGTCTACTATGGCTTTGCCTAAGCTGCTCTCTGACGAGAAATTTGGAGGAAGGTGATTTTGTCGTTTATGAAAACGTCCTTCTTGGCATAAAAAAGGCAGATGAAGACGCTCTACAGCAACTCCTCGAGCAGGAACCAAACACCCGAATTTTTGGGAGTTCATTTGGCGTTTCCTTGTTTCGAATGGGTGAACAATTTTTTGACAGCAGTAAAATCGCTAACAAAAGACTCCAGACCTACGAACAGTTACGTGATCTTCAACAAACAAAGGAAAGTCAGGTAGAAGCGTTGAGCTATAAACGAAAAGAGGAAAAACTAAGAAACAAACTCGAAAGTATTGACAATATTCTTGAATACGGAAACGCGTTCATGAGAACTGGAAATCCTGCTGTCCTTCTGGATAGTATGTTGGTAGAAAAGTCTTCAAAGAACCTGAAAGGCTATTTAAACAATCATGGCTTTTTTGATGCCAAGGTAGCTTACAACGTGGCAACAAAGAATAAAAAAGCATTTGTTACCTACAGGATCGATGAAGGGGATGCTTACGTACTAGATTCTGTCTTGACGCGCACGGACAACCTAGAAATTAAAAACCTACTCACAACGTATTCAGCTAAGGCTTTTTTAAAAAAAGGACAGATTTACAATCAAGACAATATCGCAGCTGAACGGAATCGGTTGGAAGAATTATTGAAAAATAAAGGCTACTACATGTTTTCAAAGTCGTATGTCAATTACATTGCCTACCAAGATACTTCCTCAAAAACTATTCGATTAGAGCAGGTAATTCAAAAACCTACTTTTGCAGAGAGTCATCGCGTGTATACCCTTGATTCCATCCGGTTACGAATCAACCCTCCTACTGATGAATTTGCAGATCGCCAAATTCAAACACACTATGAGGGAGTGGATTTTTCTTTTTATCGAGATCGTTATTCAGCAAAAACCCTCGCTTCAAGAATTCAAATGAAGAAAGGAAACCTGTATAGTAGAACTGAAGCCTTAGAAACGCAACGGCTAATTAATAGCTTGGATTTATTTCGATTTGTCAACATTACCTTTGATACCTTGGGCACCTCGCTCACTGCATCCATATTTACCCAGCCTAACCAAAAGTACCAATTGACCAATCAATTGGGAATGACCATTACCGAACAGCTTCCAGGTCCATTTTTTAGTACCGCAATTCGAAATAGAAACCTATTTCGAGCCGGTGAGGTATTGGAACTTAATTTTAGAGCGGGATTGGAAGGGGTTGCATCCGCTACAGGGCAAGGGGTATACCAAAGCAGTGAAATTAATACTTCAGTATCCGTGATTTTCCCTCGTTTCTTGCTACCATTTGCCCCTGGTTCGCTCCAAAAATATGGGAAATACAATCCGAATACCCGAGTTCAATTTGGCTACTTAAGTACCAACAGACCGGAATACAATCGAAATGCAATCAATGGGCAATTGGGATATACTTGGTCTACACGAAACAATCGACAATCATTCACTGTCAATGCGGCAGATATCAGCTACATCCGCACCCCATTTATCCAAGATGAGTTTTTAAATATTCTTGAAAATCTGCAAACGGATGGCAACAACTTAATTTGGTCCTTTTTACCCTCTTTAATCAGTAGCTTTTCTGGACAAACCCTAATTAACTTTAACCGATATGGAGACTTTTCCGCGCGAAAAGCATCCCTACTTCGGCTTTTTGGAGAAAGTGGTGGTACCACCCTCAATTTCACTAATGTTCGAAGAAATGATTCTCCAGAGATCAGCTATGCCAATTTCCAATGGCTCAAAGGTCAAATTGATTATCGACGGTATTATCCTATTTCCAAAAAGCAAACCGTAGCTTACCGACTCAATTTTGGTATCGCCCGCCCCTATGGAGTCAGTGCCGGCATTTTACCTTATGAAAAGTATTTTTTCGCCGGAGGAGGAACTAGTATTCGAGCTTGGCAAGCGAGAAGACTTGGACCCGGAAGTTATACCCCACTTACTGGTTCGGGTGGAAGTTATGATTACACGAATGAACAACCTGCTGAAATGATTTTAGAAAGCATGTTGGAATACCGAAAAAAGCTATTCAGCTACTTCGATATGGCCCTTTTCTTAGATGCTGGCAATTCCTGGATGATTGGAAGAGACGATGCACGTCCTGGTGCAGACTTTAGATTTGATCGATTCTACAAGGAAATTGCAATTGGCACAGGGATAGGCCTCCGAATGGATTTTGATTTTTTAGTCATTCGTCTTGATCTTGCTACCAAAGCAGTGGATCCAGCTCGGTCGGAAGGAGAGCGTTGGATCTTAGATAACCTTCGATTCAATAAACCCTTTGGTGAAAAAGGACAAACTGTATTTAATTTTGGGATTGGATACCCATTTTAAGTCTAATTCATTTATGCCAAGAAAATCAAAAGAAGAAATTGCGGCGCTTTACAAGCAAATGCAAGAATACATTTGCAAAGAACTTGAAGCAGGAGATGGGAAAGGAACCTTTAAAGAAGATGCTTGGATGCGTGAAGAGGGAGGAGGAGGCCAAACGCGGATTTTTCAACAGGGATTAATCATAGAAAAAGGAGGGGTAGCCTACTCCGCTGTTCATGGACCGACCCCAAAAAAAATTGCTGAAAAATTGGCTTTGGAATCAGGTGAGTTCTTTGCCACAGGAGTTTCTATAGTTTTACATCCTTTCAGCCCTATGGTGCCTATTATCCACATGAATATCCGGTATTTCGAAATGGAAGACGGTACCCATTGGTTTGGAGGTGGAATAGACCTTACACCACATTACATTGTTCCTGAGGATGCCGTATATTTCCATCAACGCCTAAAGGAAACCTGTGATTTGTATGACCGAACGTATTACCCCAGATTTAAAAATTGGGCAGATGATTACTTTTTTCTAAAGCATCGTCAAGAAACCCGCGGAATAGGGGGAATATTTTACGATCGCCTTAGTCCTACCTCGGACCATCAATTTCAGGAAATCTTGGACTTTAGTCTTTCCTTGGGGAGATTATTCCCTGAAGTGTATTCCTTTTTTATGAAAAAGAATGCACTCCTACCTTTTGGACCTGAACAAAAGGCCTGGCAGGCACTCCGTCGTGGACGTTATGTGGAATTTAATTTGGTTTGGGATGCAGGGACCAAATTTGGCTTAGATACCAATGGCCGGACGGAAAGCATCCTCATGAGTATGCCTCCCCAGGCTGAATGGGCTTACCAACACGAACCACAGCCAGGAAGCCCAGAGGAATTTACGCAAACACACCTTAGAAAAGAAATCGATTGGCTTACTTACAACTCATGTTAAAGCACCTCAAAAATTGGGACGAGGAAGTCTTTCTTTGGTTAAATTCCTTTCACACGGAGGCCTTAGATCCAATTGTCTTGCAACTTACACAGACGATCACTTGGATCCCTTTATACCTCTTGCTCCTTTACCTAATTTACCGAAATGACCCCAAAAATAGTGCTTGGGTAATTGGAGGATTAATGTGTACCATTTTGCTAGCAGATCAATTGAGCTCAGGCTTAATGAAGCCTTATTTTGAACGGCTTAGACCTTGCCACGACCCTAGATGGGAGGGGTTATTACATCTTTATGGGCGATGCGGAGGATTGTATGGATTTGTCTCTTCCCATGCTGCAAACACCTTTGGATTGGCGACTTTTCTGACACTCAAGTTAGGAAAACAGCAAAAGGCGATTGCATGGTTGTTTCTCTATGCTCTCTTAGTTAGCTATACAAGGATTTACCTGGGAGTACACTATCCATTAGATGTGGTTTTTGGGGCATTTGTTGGAGTGCTTGCTGCCTATTTCTCTTGGCTGTTAGTCGAAGTCTTAAAAAGAAAACTTATCCGAAAAATACTTAAATAAGGATGATGGTAAGCAACTTAGATCTTTCTTTCAAGGAAGCCTAAGTGGGTATTTCCCAACTATTTTCTTTCACATATTGGATTGTACCTTGAATTACTTGCAATGGAGAGCCTAAATTATTGTGGTACAATTGGCCAGTTCCCAAACCTTGAGGCAAACTTGGACGGTAGTGGGACGCAAGTTGTGAAATGGCATTGAGTCCAATAGAACTTTCTAAAGCAGAAGTCATCCACCAACCAATCCCCATACTTTCAGCCAGTTGAATCCATTCACGGGTTTCTACAATTCCTCCCAATAAGCTGGGCTTAAGGATGATAAACTGAGGTTTTATAAACTGCAATACTTTCTCCTTGTTGGACTGACCGATCAATTCCTCATCCAAAGCAATGGGAATGGGGCTTTGAAGTGCTAATTCACGCATCGTTTCCCACTGCCCTACGCGAATAGGTTGCTCGATACTATGCAGTTGACACTCCTGCAATTGCTCCAATTTAGAAAGTACTTCTGCCGTTGAAAAAGCACCGTTAGCATCTACCCGCAAAGTAAGTTCATGCGCATTTTTCTGTTGCCGAATGAAGTGAAGCAATTCAAGTTCCTGCTCAAAGTCAATTGCTCCAATTTTCATTTTCAAACAAGAAAACCCGGCACTCAACTTTTGGGTGATCTGCTGAAGCATAAATTCCTTCGTGCCCATCCAAATAAGACCATTGATTGGAATGGGTGTTCCTTGATCAAAAAAAGCATTGGCTAGTATCCTCTTTGTACCCCCATGTACTAAATCCAGAAGGGCCGTTTCTAATCCAAACCGAATAGACGGCAGGGAAAATGGGACCAATTCTTTTACCTGCTGAAGCGTGACATCCTCTTTTAAATCCCAGGACCTACTCCTCGCTTGAAGCAAAACGACACCTAATTGATTCTCAAAATCGGGTCCAAAATCTGGACTCAGTCCCGCTAAAGGAGCTGCTTCACCCCATCCTGTTTGATTTAAGTCCCCTTTTTCTTGCACTTTGATCCAATACACATCTCGAGTACGCAGCACCCCACGGGAAGTACCTGCCTCAAATTGAAAAAGAAGAGTTCTTTTGAAATACGAAAATTCAAGATTCCTAGATAAACTCATGAATGTGTAACCAAAAGTAGATGAAAAGGGTTAAACGAGTTGATTATATTTGCCGACCAAACGCCCAACTAATGGAAATTCAAAGCATTGATCTTAAAGACTACGAATATAATTTACCAGAAGAACGAATTGCTAAATTTCCCCTAGAAAAACGTGATAGCTCCCAACTATTAGAATACAAAAAGGGGGCAATTCACCATCGCCATTTTTTTAACCTCCCAGAACTTTTAGCTGCTGATAGCTTATTGGTTTACAACAATACCAAAGTGATTCCTGCTAGGCTGATTTTTCAAAGACAAACTGGTGCACGCATCGAAATATTTTTACTACACCCCATAGCACCTTCTCGGGTAATGACAGAAGTTATGACCTCTAAAAAACCGGTGATTTGGGAAACGCTTATTGGAAATCTCAAAAAATGGAAAGAGGCTGAGTCTCTTCAAGGTATAATTACAATTGGAGAACAAGAAATTGTACTTTCTGCCCGACTTGTAAACCAGGAACTGAAGCAGGTTGAATTTTCTTGGAATAATTCAGAAATAGCTTTTGTAGATTTGGTGGAATCCTGTGGGGAAACACCCCTTCCTCCTTATTTGAATAGAAAGGCACAAGAAGAGGATAAATCTCGTTACCAAACGGTCTATTCTGAAAAAGAAGGCGCAGTAGCTGCGCCCACTGCAGGACTTCATTTTACGGAGGAAGTTTTTGCCTCCTTACGAAAAAAAGGAATCAAAGAAGCAGCCTTGACCCTTCATGTGAGTGCAGGAACTTTTCAGCCAATCAAAGTAAAATCGGTCCAAGAGCATCCCATGCATAGTGAGCAAATGGAGATCAAAAAAGAAACCCTAGAAAAACTCCTCTCCCACTCAGGAAAGGTGATTGCAGTAGGCACTACCTCGGTGAGAACGCTAGAGAGTTTGTATTGGTTTGGGGTTCAATTGATTGAAAACCGAGGGAACCGATTTGAAATAGAAAAATTAACGCCCTATACCAAAAGACACTTGCTTCCATCCCGAACGGAGGCGCTGCATGCAATTAAAAAAGATATGGAAAATCGTGGGTTAGACACCCTATTTGGAACTACTTCTATATTTATATTTCCTGGATATAAGTTCCAAATGGTTGATGGGGTAATCACTAATTTTCACCAACCAGGGTCCACCTTGATTCTATTAATTGCTGCCCTCGTCGGAAGAGATTGGAAAAAAATTTATCAGGAGGCACTAGATTCAAATTACCGATTCCTGAGCTACGGAGATAGTAGTTTGCTTTGGGTTTAGTCCCCCAAACTTCCTAATTTTCTTATTCCACTCAAAAGTTGGTGATAGAAAGTCCGTCCTACTGGTACAAGATCGTTGCCGACCTTCACTTCTTTGGTATTGATAGAAAGGATTTCTGAGACTTGAACGATGTAACTCTTGTGAATTCTTAAAAATTGATTTGGTGGAAGTACTGCTTCAAAATCTTTTAAAATATTTCTAACTGAAAATACTGCACTTTTTGTGATTAAAGTGGTATAGTTTCCATCGCCTTTTAACCAAAGTACATCGTCAAACTTTACTTTTACCAAACTCCCCTCGTGACGCACAAATACTGCATCTTTCACCAATAGCTTCGGATCTTGGAAAAGGATTTTTTTATCGCTTTTCCCATTTCCATTTGTCTTTTTTAGTTCAAGGAGCTCTTTCATAGGCTAGGGTTTGGAGATGTAACTAACTGACATAAACTATTGTTTGAAAAAAAATTATTCTTTAGACTTTACCCCAAAGTTAATCTTGTCAAATCCAATAAATTCAAAACAAAAAATCCTTGAAGTGAGGGATTACTTCAAGGATTTTCTGGTAAACTCCACTTATTTGAAAGGTGGTTAGCGCATTCTTTTGTATGCATTAATCAATCCATTGGTAGAGCTATCGTGGGAGTTTATAGGCTCATTACCAGTTAGTTCCGGTAAAATACTAGATGCCAAAACCTTCCCTAATTCCACTCCCCACTGGTCAAAGCTGAAAATATTCCAAATCATTCCTTGAGTAGCAATCTTATGTTCGTAAAGCGCAATCAATTGTCCTAAGGTATATGGTGTAATTTTCTTGACCAGGATAGAGTTGGTGGGTCTATTGCCTTCAAATACCCGATGTGGGGCTATGCGTTGAATTTCTTCTTGTGATTTGCCCGCCTTCTTCATTTCTTCTTCCACTGCTATTAGATTTTTTCCATTCATTAAGGCTTCAGTTTGTGCAAAAAAATTGGACAGTAACTTAATATGATGGTCACCTAATGGGTTATGTGATTGGGCTGGTGCGATAAAATCACAAGGGATGAGATGCGTACCTTGGTGGATCAATTGGTAAAAAGCATGTTGTCCATTGGTACCTGGCTCACCCCAGATGATTGGACCCGTAGAATAATTTACTTTTTTACCATCTCTACCTACATATTTTCCGTTACTTTCCATGTTTCCTTGTTGGAAATAAGCAGCAAAACGGTGTAGGTATTGATCGTATGGAAGAATTGCTTCGGAAGTAGCCCCTAAGAAATTGGTATTCCAAATTCCTATCAAGGCTAAAATCACAGGGATATTTTGATCCATTGGGCTGTTCCTAAAATGTCGATCCATCGAATGCGCTCCAGAAAGCAGTTCTTCAAACCGATCAAAACCAATTGCACAAGCAATTGGAAGTCCTATTGCCGACCATAGCGAGTACCTACCCCCTACCCAATCCCAGAATGTAAACATATTTTGAGGATCAATTCCAAACTCACTCACTAACTTAGAATTGGTAGAAAGAGCCACAAAGTGCTTGGCAATCGCATTTTCATCTTGGGCTTGCTCCATAAACCAAGATCGAGCAGAATGCGCATTAGTCATCGTTTCTTGTGTAGTAAAGGTTTTGGAAGCGATAAAGAAAAGCGTGGTTTCCGGATCTACTTGTTTTAAAGTTTCTGCAACATGGGTTCCATCCACATTCGACACGAAATACAGCTTCAAGTTGGGGTTTTGATAGGCTTTCAATGCTTCTGTCACCATTACTGGCCCGAGATCAGACCCTCCAATCCCAATATTGACAAGTGCTGTAATGGGCTTTCCGGTATAGCCTAGCCAAGTTCCTTGGTGAATCTGAGTCGAAAATGCCTTCATTTGTGAAAGCACCTGATTGATCTCAGGCATTACATCCTTCCCATCCACCAAAATCGGGGAGTTGGAACGGTTTCGTAAAGCTGTGTGCAACACAGCACGATTTTCTGTTTGGTTGATTGCTTGACCCACAAACATGCTTTCGATCGCCTGTGGCAAAGCTGTTTCCTGTGCCAATTGAAGAAGGGCTTCAAACACATCATCTGGAAGACGGTTTTTTGAAAAGTCAACCAATAGCTCTTCAAATTGTAGGCTGTATTTTTCGAATCTATCTTTTTGATCAAAAAGTTCCGCGATGGTAAGGTGCTGATAGTTCTGCGATAGGTCAACTAGCTTACTCCAGGCTGTGGTGCTAGTAGGATTAATGGCTTGCATAGAATTGAAAGCAAATTAAAATGTGCTAAAATAGGTAAATACAACTGAAAGAATTAAGAGGTATAGGTAAGCGGTAAATTTTAAAATTTCTAAGGAAATAATCCATACCACTCCCTCGGGGAAGAGACAATTAATTGCCTTCTTTTGCTTTTGCTTTTCTTTTAAACCCCTTATTAAAGGGCCAAGTATATTCAAGCGCTTCCATCCCTTTGTTTAAGTTGTAAGAAGCTGAATCTGCATTTTCCAAAGTTTTTTTCAAAGATTTTGCAAAATCAGGATCATTCAAGAGCAGACCAAGGGAATTGTCAGAAGAGTTAAGCTTATCGGTAATCGTAGAAAATTCCTTCGACAAAACTTGAGCATTTTCCGATGTTTGTCGAAGTCCTTCTAGGGTAGCTTTTAAATCCGGTACAATGGAGGTATCTGTTACCAAATCATTGGCTAAAGTACCTTCCTGATTCAATTTATTGCTAAAATATGCCAGGTCAGCGAGCATTTTATTACTGTTTGTAGACGCTCTCTCCAGATTGCTCAAAATAATTCTGAAATTTACCCCTAGGGTAGAATCTGTCATTACCGCACCCACGATGCCCTCTCCAGCTGCAATTTTACCTGTAAGTACCTTCAAATCATTGGTGATATCTACTAAATTCTTGTTATTTTCTTGTAGTGTCTCCATCATTTTATCGGTATCCAAAGGCATGACCGCTTCCAAACGATCTCCTTCTTCTACCGAAGGATAGTCTGTTGTACCTCCATAAATGACAATAATCTTATTACCAATCAAGCCATCTGAACTAATCGTTGCTTTGGAATTTTTGCGAATAAACTCAACCACTTTCTCTTCCACATTCATTTCCACTTCTACTTGAGAATCTCCGAAGAAGTTAATTTTTCGAACCGTCCCAATCTTAACTCCTGAAAACCAAATATTATTTCCTGGTTGAAGTCCACCAATGTCATCAAATACAGCAGTGACATGGATTGCTTTGACAAACTTTTTCTGCTGCCCTCCCAAGGTCATGATGCCTAGGACTAGTATAATAATCCCGATCAAGACAAACAGGCCTACTAGTATGGATCGTTTATTTTCTTGGTTCATGAGTTGATAAAATTATAATCGTAAAATGATTTGATTCGTTCATCGGTAGCATGAGGAAAAACTTCCTCAAAGGAGCCAATCGCATTAAATTGCCCCTCTAACAACACTGCCATCCGATCTCCTGTTTGCTTGGCACAAGAAAGATCATGTGTAATGACGATGGAAGTGGTTTTGTATCGTTCCCGTACCTCGTTAATTAAGTTGTTGATCTCAACGCAAGTAATGGGATCCAAGCCAGCTGTAGGTTCATCGTACAACATGATTTCAGGATTGAGCACCAAAGTTCGAGCTACACCGATCCTTTTTTTCTGACCTCCGGATAATTCAGAAGGCATTTGATTGATGGTTTGTGGTAGTCCAACCGCATCTAATAACTCTTCAATGCGTAGATTTATTTCTTTTTTAGTCAAATTCTTCACGTTACGCACCAGAGGAAATTCCATGTTTTCACGCACTGTCATGGAATCGTATAAAGCAGAATTTTGAAAGGAAAATCCAATCTTTAAACGCAAAGAATTTAGCTCTTGAATCCCCAGCCTAGTAATTTCCTTACCAAGGACTTGCATACTTCCACTATCCTGTTTCAGTAAACCCACCATGATTTTGATCAATACAGACTTACCCGTTCCTGAGCGCCCCAAAACAACTAGATTTTCTTCGCGGTACAAATCCAAATTGACCCCTTTCAAAACCTCTAGGTCTCCAAAGGCTTTGAATAAATTTCGTGCCACAACTACTTTCTCTCGATTATCCATAGCTACTTGATCCGAAATAGATTGATGATTTGAAGGGAAAGCAATTCTTCAATAAATATCAAGAACATTGAAATCACGACAGCCGCATTCGCTGCCCTACCTACTCCTTCGGTTCCTTTGGAAGAGGTATACCCTTTGTAGCAGCCTACCATTCCAATAGTAAATCCAAAAAATAATGATTTAATGATGGAAGAAAATATATCAAGAAAGGTAACCGAACTAAAGACCTGAGCAAAAAAGGTAGAAATACTCACCAATTCATTTGCATTCACATTGATAAATGCACCCATCAAGGCAACAAAATCCGTGTACATCACCAGTACAGGAATCATGAAGGTGGTCGCTAGCACGCGGGATACCACCAAAAATTTGTAGGGATTGGTAGCAGAAACTTCCATAGCATCGATCTGCTCCGTTACTTTCATGGAGGCAATCTCTGCACCTATGCCTGAACCTACTTTTCCCGCGGCAATTAATGCCGTAACTAAAGGTCCCATTGCGCGAACAATCGCAATTGCAATCAAGGAAGGAAGCCAAGACGTCGCCCCAAATTCAGAAAGCGAGGGGCGCGATTGATTGGTAAATACAATGCCGACAATAAAGCCAGTCAATGAGATCAATGGCAACGATTCTACCCCAATGCGGTAACATTGATGAATCACTTCTTTGAACTCGTAGGGAGGAACGAATACCTCTTGGAAAAATCGTCTAACAAAATTCCAAGCATCTGCTAACCCTTTGAAGAAGGCATCAATTTTTTTTGAGAAGATATGCTTTCGCATTCTGGATGGTCCTGCCATAGTTGTAATCAGAGTTCAAAAATAAGGAATAAAATTTAAAGGATGTCCGAACCAAGCAGTTTTGATCGAGGAATACTAAGGCAAAATTTAGCCTTTAGATTTAGCCTGAACCAGCTTGATTTTTTCAACCAAGCTGGCTATCCTCCAGGTCCCATGACCTGAATTATTAAACCCACAAGAGCCCATAAAATCGTAATGGGAACACCCAAGAAAAAAGAAATTCAACTACTAATTTTAAAGTTAAATTAACAGTCGGACTCCTCCTCTTGGCGGAACTATTGTTTTTTTTTTAGACCAAAAGTTAAAAAGAATCCATCCGATTTCCTGCCCGGATTTCATCGACTAGATCGTTACTTTTTATTCACGCCAAGAAAGCGAAGTCGGAAGGCAGCTATTCTTCAAATAAAAGGGGATTATTCGTTTTTAAATTTATTTAGTCTAGGCTAAATATTTTAGCATTGTCTAATTTAGACAGACATAAATTCAATATAATAATCTAAAAATCAATTATTTAAATAATTTAAATTAAACTTAATTTTATACAAGTAAAAAGGGGATATACACCTTCTTTTTTTCCTTTTCCAATGGATAGATTTACTTGTAGAAACAAAAAAAATCGATAATCAGGTTCTAAAATTTAAAATATGAGCCCTGTCTAGCATTTGTATTCACTGCAATTTTATTAAACATCTCACCCAATCAAGGTTAATCTTACCCTTGCCAGATTCTTAACATCCCATACTCTACTTGTGCCACTCCCCTTCCCAAACAAGAAGTTGCACCTATTGAATTGAGTTCTTTTTTAGCTTAAAAAAATTAACCTTCCACACAATTCTTTATAGGCGCATAAGGTACATTTTTTCTTGTCCTCAGTTTGTTCAAAAGGTATCAAGGGATCGATAATTTCCTCTAGCAGTTCACGAAGTCTCTGTTCAAATTCTTCTGCAAAATCTCGGTAATCGTTGACCTCAA
>Ga0181607_10003290_pt1 | contig 14104 bp, 11 predicted proteins | sample 041ome_9_FD_132420 | JGI IMG/M metagenome (GOLD analysis project Ga0181607, IMG submission 132420) | Coastal salt marsh microbial communities from the Groves Creek Marsh, Skidaway Island, Georgia - 041413US metaG (megahit assembly) | ecosystem: Environmental > Aquatic > Marine > Intertidal zone...
CAAGGTGTCATAGGCCCGCCCCATCCAGTAATAGCCGCGCCCAAGCGAAATTGGCGTTTCCACCGCCTTGAGAAAACGGTCAAAATGACCAATCGCGGCCTTGGCATCATTGCGATATTTCAATCCGATATAGCCGGCGAGCCATTCGAGAACGGCAAAATCATCGCCATCGGTCAGGTGGTGGTTCTTGGCAAATTCATATGCCTGTTTACCTTGACCGTCATACAGCATGTCGCGAATAATACGTTCGCGATAGGTCACCCAAGCCCGTGGTTTACCCAATAGTACGGCCGATTTTGAACGTTCCCGCAAAAAGGAAATACCACTCTCACGAAAATCTGAGGTCATACGCCATTCAAATCGCGCGTGTGCCAAAACGGGATGATCACGCAGCCTTGCTGGGACGGCATCTATCAAGGCGTTTACATCTCCTTCTTTTTTGCGAAGCGCGATACGCGCTTGAAGCAATGCAGCCAGATCCGCAGAAACAAGCGGCACCATTGCACGCGCGCCCGCGTGGTCATCGCTCCAAAGTAAATTGATCAAGCGCGTTTCGTGCAGCGGCTTTATCACCCCGCCAAATTGGCTGACAAAAACATCTTGGGTTTTTTGATCCATTGAAAAATCGACCCATGCGTTTTGGATCATCAGCTCGGCTTTTGACGTCTGTCCGTTACGGGTCAACGCACGCGCATAAATCAAGGCACCCTGCGCTGTTTGCGGCAAACTATCGCCGAAAAAGGCAAGGATCTGAGCGGTCTCAGCGGTTTCAAACACAGGCTCGGAACGCTTGCGCAAATATGGTAGACCAGGCCAATCCTTGTTGCGGGAAAGAAAATCCATGACTTCGCGCGCGGTACCATCTCCGACGCGCAGTTTGGTCCACAACACGACATCTAGGGCCGCTTGACCATCTTTGATCGCAACACGTTCTGCCTCGGTCCAGTTTTCTGTCTTCATATGCACAAAGGCATTCGCCAACGGCCGCGGACCATCTTGGGCAACCGCCAGGGTCGCACTGAGTGAAAGAATTGTAATTAATACTCTTAACATGCTTGCATTTTCCTGCGCAAAGCGGGATAGGTTGACGACACTTTAGACTAGCTCTTGCCGCAAGAACACCTACAAGATTGTGATCGGCAAAAACTTGTCATTCATCCGGGCCCTGCCCGCCAAAACGAAAGGAGCGTGTCATGTTAAAAGGCTCAATGCCCGCGTTAGTCACGCCGTTCAAAAACGGCGCTGTGGATCTGGACACATTGAAAAAGCTGGTCGAATGGCACATCGATCAGGGCAGCCATGGATTGGTGCCTGTTGGAACAACGGGCGAAAGCCCAACGTTAAGCCACGAAGAACATGAATTGGTCGTTGAAACCGTAGTCAAAGCAGCAGCCGGGCGCATTCCCGTTGTTGCCGGTGCGGGATCGAACAACACCGCAGAATCGCTACGCCTGATGCAGCATGCAAAATCTGTGGGCGCAGACGCTGCGTTGGTTGTGACACCCTACTACAACAAACCGACCCAAGCAGGGTTGATTGCGCATTTCCAAACGCTGCATGATGCCTGCGACTTGCCGATCGTTATTTACAACATCCCAGGTCGTTCGGTTGTCGATATGACGCCGGCAACGATGGGCGAATTGGCGAAATTGCCCCTTATCATTGGCGTCAAAGATGCAACAGGTGATTTGGCACGCGTCTGCGCACAGCGCATCACATGCGGCACAGATTTCTTGCAAATCTCGGGCGAAGACGCGACCGCGCATGGGTTCAACGCCCAAGGCGGTGTAGGCTGTATTTCGGTCACCGCAAACGTGGCGCCCGCGCTGTGTTCACAATTGCAAGAGGCCTGCCTTGCAGGCGATTATGCCAAAGCGTTGGAATTGCAAGACCGCTTGATGCCCTTGCACCAAGCGATCTTTACCGAACCTGGCTTGGTCGGCGTGAAATACGCGATGTCATTGTTGGATCTATGTTCCGACGAAGTTCGCCTGCCATTGACGCCATTGACAGACGGCACCAAAGACAAGGTCAAAGCCGCCATGCGCCACGCGGGTTTGTTGGCATAACGTCACATAGATTTCATTACCTTAATTCAAGCGCCCTTTGGGGCGCTTTTTTATGCCTTGCATCTGGTGCTTTGCACCCACACATTGGGGTTCAGGGAATACAGAGCGGGGTCCATAAATGGGATATGATTACGACAAGCTATACTGCGAAACGGCGCATGCCTTGGGTCAACCAGATGCGATTTTTACCGAATTTTTTGATGCATTTGACAAACCCAACGCACGTGTTTTGGATGTTGGCTGTGGTCAGGGGCGTGATGCGTTGTTTATCGCGCGGCGTGGCCATCATGTTGTGGGCGTCGATCTGTCGCCAAACGGGATCCGCGATCTGCAAACCCAAGCAAATCAAGAAGGCTTAGCCGTCCAAGGCATCGTGGCCGATCTTACGACATACACCCCAGAGGGCGTCTTTGATGTCGTCTTATGCGACAGGACACTGCATATGCTGACCCAAGCCGACCAACGCAGCGTGTTGGCGCGTTTGTTGGATGCCGTATCACCACAGGGATGGGTCTTAATTTCGGATGAACCATCGAATATTCCAACCTTTGAAGCGGTGTTTGCGGCCCATCACAGCGCATGGCAAACACACAAAAAACAACGAGGAACCTTATTCGTAGCGCGGATCTGATACGCCCAAAGCGACACAAAAAAGGCACCCAATTTTGGGTGCCTTTCGCCGTGATATCATCACATTTATTTTTTCAAGCTGTCGCGGATTTCTAGCAATACGTCCAATTCGGTTGGACCTGCTGGCGCGGCCGGTGCTTCGACGGCGGCCTCTTCTTTTTTGGCTGCGTCTTTTGCTTTGTTGACATAACGCACCAACATGAACACCACGAAAGCGATGATCAAAAAATTGATTACGGCCGTAAAGAATGACCCGTATGCAAAGGCGGCGGCACCCGCTTCGTGCGCTTCGGCCAATGACGCGTAGTCGCCATCGCCGCTCAGAACGATAAAGTTGTTGGTGAAATCAACACCACCTAGGAACAAACCGATGATCGGATTGATCAGGTCGTCCACCATGGATTTAACGATCGCTGTAAACGCTGCACCGATGATGATACCAACGGCCATGTCCATGACATTGCCCTTGGCGATGAAATCTTTGAATTCTTTGAGTATGTTTTCCCTTCCACTCTACCCCTATAAAGATGATATCCTTTGGTATACTCCTAAAGGATAGGATACTACGGGAAAAAATTGCAAACTAAATCATTTTTGGTGCTAAATCAGTTCAGGGCAAGGCTCAGTGGCATCTGATCCATTGCATTCTGGTACCAATCACGAATGGCTTTGCGTTCGCTGTCTTCCATCCATGTCACGTTTGCAGGCGGCATCGCATGGGTCAGGCCCGATTGCAGATAAATCGCCTTTGCCATAGCGGTGATGTCATACGTCGTTTCCAAATGAACGCCCTTGGGCGCGCGGCGAATGCCGTCATAGACGGGTTCGGCAGCATGACACATCGAACACCGCCCCAAAATGATATCTTGGGCATTCTCAAATCCGTCAGCCGCAGCAAAGATGTTTTGACGATCCGACAACGCCGCATCTTCGGTATTTTCATGCTGTAGCGGCGCGGTTGAAAGCCACATGATCAAGATGAACAAAATCACCGTCACAGGCCATGTCCAAATCGGGTTGCCGGCACGGGCATGCGTCGTGTTGAAATAATGGCGGATCGTGACCCCCATCAAAAAGACCAATGCTGCGATGACCCAATTATATTCGCTGGCAAAGGCCAATGGATAATGGTTCGACAGCATTAAAAACACGACAGGCAAGGTCAGATAATTGTTATGCGTCGATCGCAATTTGGCGATTTTACCGTATTTGGGATCAGGCGCGCGGCCTGCCATCAAATCGGCGACAACAATACATTGGTTGGGCATGATGATAAAAAACACGTTGGCGGTCATGATTGTCGCGGTGAACGCACCCAGATGTAACAAGGTCGCGCGACCTGTAAAGACTTGGTTATAGCCCCAGCCCATGGCCACCAATAAGATAAACAGCAAAATCATCAAAAGGGTCGGACGATCCTTTAATCCGTTCTTGCACAACCAGTCATAAATGATCCACCCAACCGCCAAGGATCCCGCCGAAATCAAGATGCCTTGCCACAAGGCCAAGTCGGCCTTGGTTTGGTCAATGAGGTATAATTCGCCCCCTGCCCAATAGACAATCATCAAGAGTGCAGCGCCGGACAGCCAAGTCGAATAGCTTTCCCATTTGAACCATGTCAAATTCTTAGGCATGCTTGCGGGGGCCACCAAGTATTTGCGAATATGATAAAAACCGCCACCGTGGACCTGCCATTCTTCGCCATGGGCGCCGACAGGCAAATCGGGCGCTTTGCGCAAACCTAAATCAAGAGCAATGAAATAAAACGATGATCCGATCCAGGCGATCGCCGTAATCACGTGTAACCACCGCACCGCAAACGCGAGCCAATCCCACATTACCACCAATTCTGACATAACGCCCTCCAATCAAAGAATAACGTCCCTTACCGCCCGCGGCTTTTGGGTTTCGGCATAAGTATCGCATATTTTACTTTGCTAGAATGCAAGCAAATGTATAGCTTTTTCAAAAAAAGTCGAAAAATAAAAAACGGCGGCCTAAGCCGCCGTTTTCACGTCGTCCTTGAGGGATTTAGTAATCAGATTTGATCTGAACACAGGTGTTGGACGTCGTATCGTATTTTCCACAACCGAGGTTTTTCCAATCAGACTTTAGCTTTTTGGATGCAGGTAGAAAATCGGTCCATGCATCGCCGTTCACTTCGGTTGTTTGCTTGACAACATCAAATTGGCCTGCTTCGTTGATCTCGCCGATCAAAACAGGTTTTGACAAATGGTGGTTGGGCAACATGGTTGCTGTCCCGCCGGTCAGGTTCGCAAATGTTTGACCATACATCGCTTGGCGCACGGCATCGGTATCAGTGGTCCCTGCTTTTTCAACCGCGTTGATCCACATGTTAAAGCCAATGTAATGCGCTTCCATCGGGTCGTTTGTCACACCTTTCACTACGACATACGATCCACCAACCTGGGTTGAAATTGACCCCGAGACAGGTGAGCTCAAGATCGCGGAAGGGGGCATACCCGCTGATGCGTCAACGGGCAGCAACTGTGGCACCAGAAGCCATTATAAATTCGAAATTGTCGCCGATGACGGCGAGGGCGGAACGGTCACAAAACTGTATGTGCTGGGCGTTGCCAATATCAAACCCGTTCCAACAGAGATCATCGCATCTGCGTCCGTCAACGACGGTCAAACCACTGGCTCGGTCACCGATATGTCCGAGCACTTTACAGATGCCGATGGCGATACAGGTCATAAATATTCTATCACCAGCGGTCCCGACTGGCTGACGATCGACGAAACGACGGGGATCATTTCGATCAAAGATGGCGCAAGCGTCCCAAGCGACGCATCGCAGAATGGATCTTACACGGTCACAGTAAAAATAGATGATACCGAAAACGGTAAAGCATACAAAGATGTGACAATTAAAGCGAATAATCCCGCGCCAACAACCATCAATCATGCAAAGACCTTTCGCGATGGCGATCCAGCTGCAAACATCATTGATTTGAACAAAATATTCACAGACCCTGACGGTGATACGTTGACATTTACGTTGGGTGACGACGCACCAGATTGGTTGGCGATTGACCAAGCAACCGGTCAGCTTTACATCAAAGAGGGTGGTATTCCATCAAATGCTTCGATGCATGGTAATGGCAGATTGCCAATAGTTTACACATTCAAAATCAACGCAAATGATGGACAAAACGGCACCGTTGACGGCACGTTTAACTATTTCGTGATAAACGTCAAACCAACGGCGACCACCACGGTTGCAACCGCAAACGTTACCGATGCGCAAACTTCGGGCGAGCTGATCGACATGTCGCAACATTTCACCGACGCCGATGGCGATACAGGGCATAAGTACTCTATCTTGGACGGTCCGGATTGGTTGGAAATTGACCCAGATACAGGTGTGATTTCTATCGCTGCAGGCGCACAGGTCCCAAGTGACGCATCAACCAAAGACCCTTACACAGTAACCGTCAAAATTGATGATCAACAAAATAACGGCAAGACAACGAAAACCGTTCAAATCACGGCAGAAAATGTTAACCCATCTGCAACTGCGCAAGATAAATCACTGAAAGATGGCGCATCAGAGGGTGCTCTGGTGGATTTAACAACTGTGTTTAATGATCCAGACAAAGATACACTGAGCTATACGTTAGGTGGAACTGCGCCAGAGTGGCTTGAGATTGACAATGAAACGGGCGAATTGCGCGTAAAAGCGGGCGGCATTCCATCAGACGCGTCCCAAGGTGGGGACACGCAGACCAGTCGGACCTACGTGTTTGAGGTCCATGCAAATGATGGCCAAGGCGGTACAGCCACGGCCGAATTCACCTATACCGTCAGCAATGTTGCGCCAACCGCAACGTCAAACGCCGCAGTGACCGCCGTCCAAGACGGTCAAACCTCTGGCACCTTGATTGAAATGGCCAATCATTTTGACGATACCGATGGCGATACAGGCCACACTTATAGTTTTAAAAACGCCCCGCTTTGGGTCCAGATTGACCCAGATACAGGCGTGATATCGATAAAGCCTGGCGCCCAAGTGCCAAGCGATGCATCTATGCAGGGCCCATATGTGATGACTGTTTCGATTAACGATCATGAGGGCGGCACCGCGACCAAGACGGTCACACTTAACGCGATCAATACAGAAATCACCGCGACTGGCACCTTGCCCAATCTCACTGTGACAAAAGAACAGAGTCTTTCGATCCCCACAAATATTTTTACCGATGTCGATGGTGACCGATTGGAATTTTCCGCCTCTGGCTTGCCCAGTGGCCTAACACTTGATCCTGACACTGGTTTGATCACTGGCAAGCTTGCGCCCGATTTACCGATTGGGAAAACGTACCTTATCACAATCACAGTTACGGACAACGAAGGCTCGACGGTAACCAAGAGCTTTACCCTAGGCACCGAAATGCCAATGACCGGCGGGGGTGTTATCACCACAACGATTTTCCCGTCTATTCAGCCGCAAACCGGTTATATCATGCCAACACTTGATGTTGAAAACGTTGTGATTGAAACGGCACGCGCATTGGAAACCGCCAATTCAACGATAAAAATCGACGCAAGTCAGCCGATCAATACCGCGGTCAATGATCTTGTTTCATTGGCTGAAATGGCAAATATCAAATCCTCTTTGCCCATTAAAACCTTGGTCCAAGATGAACTTACCAATCTGGACGAACGCCGGTTTATCGACGTGGCGCGAAAAGATCCTGCTGTGTCGGGACGTATCTTAACGTTCAACCCTATCGACCAAGGCGATTTGATCGCGACATTGACCGAGACAGCGCAAGGTCGCGAAATTGAATTGGCCTCGACCGCACAGGGGGATGTTCGTATCGTCGATCAGTTTCCGCTTGAAGGTCTTGAGATTACACCAAATGGAAAAGTCATTGTCGCGGATAATGTCCAAGATAATGTGGTCAGCCTGACAGCAGAAGTTGATATTCAGGGTACGTTGACGGTTCGCGATATTCTCATAAACACGCAAAATGGCGAGCTTGAAGAAATATCGCGCGAACAACTTGGCTGGCAGTCATGTTTTAACAAAAAGCCCGCAAATGTGATGCGGGCTTTTTCATTTCGTTTTTATTCGGCCGCTTGGGCATAATCCGTCATTGGCGGACACACACAAACCAAGTTGCGATCCCCATACGCATTATCCACGCGATTGACGGGTGGCCAATACTTGTCAACGCGAAATGCGCCGGGCGGGAAACATCCCTGTTCACGCGAATAGGGTCGATCCCAGTCGCCCACCAAATCCTCGACTGTGTGTGGTGCGTTTTTCAATGGGTTGTTGTTGGGATCAATTTGCCCTGTTTCAATTGCGCGAATTTCCTCGCGGATTGCCAACATAGCATCACAAAACCGATCCAACTCTGCTTTTGTCTCAGACTCGGTTGGTTCGATCATCAATGTGCCTGCGACCGGCCAGCTCATGGTTGGGGCGTGAAAACCTGCATCAACCAGACGCTTTGCGATGTCATCAACTGTGACATGCGCGCTTTGTGCGAAGGGGCGCACATCAAGAATACATTCATGCGCAACGCGGCCCTGTTTGCCTTTATAAAGCACTTCAAACGCGCCCTCCAATCGCTTGGCGATGTAATTTGCGTTTAAAATAGCAACACGGGTCGCTTGGGTCAGACCCGCGCCGCCCATCATCAAACAATACGCCCATGAGATTGGCAAAACAGACGCAGACCCAAATGGCGCAGCCGACACCGCCCCAGACTGTTCCGGCAAGAACGGAATAAGATGCGCCTTGACCCCAATCGGCCCCATGCCTGGCCCACCGCCACCATGTGGGATGGCAAATGTTTTGTGTAGGTTCAAATGACTGACATCACCGCCCAGATCACCCGGACGCGACAGACCGACCATCGCATTCAAATTTGCACCATCGATATAGACCTGTCCGCCGTTATCATGAGTGATCTGACAGATTTCATGGACAGTTTCTTCGAAAACACCGTGGGTCGACGGATATGTGATCATACACGCGGCTAAATGATCTGCGTATTGTTCTGCTTTTGCACGGAAATCATCGACGTCAATGTCACCGTTTTCGGCGGTTTCGACAGGGATCACTTTCCATCCCACCATTTGTGCGCTTGCCGGGTTGGTGCCATGGGCGGACATTGGAATAAGGCAGACGTTGCGATGCCCCTCACCGTTGGCCGCATGATATTCAGCAATCGTCAAAAGGCCCGCATATTCGCCCTGAGCACCCGAGTTCGGTTGCACCGACATGCCATCGTAACCGGTGATTTTGCAAAGCTTGTCGCACAAATCCTCGATCAATTCGGCGTATCCTTGTGCCTGATCTTTTGGAACAAACGGGTGCATCAACGAAAATTCACGCCAACTGACGGGCATCATTTCAGCGGCAGAGTTAAGCTTCATTGTACATGATCCAAGCGGGATCATTGCCCGATCAAGTGCCAGATCACGGTCCGCCAAACGGCGCATATACCGCATCATTTCCGTTTCAGCGCGGTTCATATGAAACACGTCATGTTCCAAATAGGCTGTTTGTCGCTGCATAGTATCGGGAATACGATATTCTGGGGTATAGTCGTCGTCATTACGATCAATCCCAAACGCACGCCAAACCGCTTCAGTCGTGGCGCGACCACTGCGTTCATCAAGCGATATTCCGATCTTTGTTTTACCAACACGGCGCAGGTTGACGCCTTCGTTCACTGCGGCTTGTAAAACTCCGCGTTGCAACAATCCTACGTCAATGATGATTGTGTCGAAAAATGCCGATGGCTCAACGGTAAAGCCTGCGGCCTCTAGCCCTTTGGCAAGACGCACGGTCTTGCGGTGAATGCGTTGTGCAATGGCTTTAAGCCCCTCAGGGCCATGAAAAACCGCATAAAATGATGCCATAACGGCCAACAAGGCCTGCGCAGTACAGACATTCGAGGTGGCTTTTTCACGGCGAATATGTTGTTCGCGGGTTTGTAACGCCAAACGATAGGCTCTGTTTCCATGTGCGTCGATGGAAATACCCACAATGCGTCCCGGCATTGATCGCTTATAGGCGTCTTTGGTTGCCATATACGCCGCATGTGGACCGCCGTAGCCTTCTGGTACGCCAAACCGTTGGGTTGACCCAACAGCGATATCAACACCCATCGCACCCGGTTCCTTTAACAAGGTAAGCGCCAATGGATCCGCCGCAACAACAGCAATGGCCTTTGCCTCATGCAAGGCTGCCACGTGATCGGTAAAATCACGAATATGACCATGCGTTCCGGGATACTGAAAGATCGCTCCAAATACCTGTTGTGCATCCAAATCATCTGGATCGCCAACAATCACTTGAATACCCAAAGGCTTGGCACGCGTTTTGATCACCTCGATATTTTGTGGGTGGCAGCTTTCATCCACAAAAAACGCCCCTGCTTTAGATTTCGCAACCCGCTGCGCCATTGTCATCGCCTCAGCGCAGGCGGTCGCTTCGTCCAAGAGCGACGCGTTCGCAACCTCTAGCCCTGTCAGATCTGAAACCATGGTTTGGAAATTCAATAACGCCTCTAAACGTCCTTGGGAAATCTCGGGTTGATATGGCGTGTAGGCTGTGTACCATGCCGGATTTTCCAAGATGTTACGGGTAATCACAGGTGGTGTGACGGTGCCATAATAGCCTTGGCCAATCAAACTGGTCAGCACTTTGTTTTTGGACGCCGTGACACGCATGTGGTTCAACAGCTTGCGTTCGGACAACGGTTTGCCGAAATCCAGAGGTTCTTTTTGACGAATAGATTTTGGAATTGTTTCATCGATCAACGCATCCAAACTTTTCGCGCCGACCACCTTTAACATGTCATCCATTTCTGCGGGGGATGGCCCAATATGGCGGCGATTGGCAAAATCATAGGGCAAATAATGAGTGGGTGTATACGGCATACCGTTTCCTTTTAGACACAAGGGGTTTCACTTTTGCAAAATACTCCCGCCGGTGGCACCCGACGGAAGTGATGCATCAGCCGATCAATTTCATGTATTGTTCTTCGGACATGTAATCATCCATTTGTGACGGATCGGATGGCTTGATCTTGAAAAACCACCCATCCCCGATGGGATCGTCATTTACTTTGCTAGGCTCATCGACCAAGGCTTCGTTTACTTCGACAATTTCGCCGTCAATCGGCGCCAAGATATCCGAGGCAGCTTTTACACTTTCGATCACAACAATTTCGTCATCCTTTGAAACGGTTGTGCCCTCTTCTGGCAGCTCAATAAAAACAATATCTCCAAGTTGTGCGCTTGCGTGTTCCGTAATGCCAACCACGATCAAGTCATCCTCGACGCGTAACCATTCGTGTTCCTCTGTGAACTTCATTGCTGATCTCTCCTTGCTCAGCGTTTAAAACGGGCGGGTACATGGGGCAGACGGCTAACTTGCACCGGCATTCTTTTTCCACGGACCTCACCAAATAATACGGTGTTCGGCGTACTCATTTCAGTAGGCACATACCCCATCGCGACAGGCGACCCAACGCTGGGCCCAAACCCACCCGAGGTGACATACCCAATGGGGGCAGTGTCAGTTTCGGTTGCGAATAATTCCACGCCTTCGCGCATCGGCGCACGGGTTTGCGGGATCAGACCGACACGGGTATTGGCAACACCTGATGCCATCTGACCCAAAATTACGTTAGCCCCGGGGAACCCCCCCACGCGCGTGCCATTTTCGCGGCGGGCTTTTTGAATTGCCCAAGTTAACCCCGCTTGAATTGGCGTAGTGGTCTCATCAATGTCATGACCATAGAGGCACAATCCCCCTTCTAGCCGCAAGCTGTCGCGCGCACCAAGGCCAATCCATTCCACATCTGGATGATCCACCAATGCTTTTGCGACATCCAGCGCTGCTGCCAACGGAATCGAAAGTTCAAACCCATCTTCACCCGTGTACCCAGACCGCGAAACCCAACATTCCGCGCCGGCAATCGGGATCGTTTCGACATCCATAAATTGCATATCGGTGATAGGCGGATAATGTTCGGCCAATACTGATTCTGAACTGGGCCCTTGCAACGCCAATAGCGCCCTATTCTCTAGGACTTTGACGTGGATATCAGGTTCTAAATTATCGCGCAGATGATCAATGTCTGCCTCTTTGCATGCCGCGTTGACGACCATAAAAATATGATCACCACGATTCGCAAACATAAGATCATCAAGAATTCCACCTTGGTCATTCGTGAAAAACCCATACCGCTGGCGCCCTTCAGCAAGACCTTGGACATCCATCGGGATCAAGCGTTCCAGCGCAACGGCCGCATCTTGATAAGATTGACCGCGTAATATCGCTTGCCCCATATGGCTCACGTCAAACAAGCCAGCCTTTTCGCGTGTTTGCAAATGCTCTTTCATGACGCCGCTTGGATATTGAACAGGCATATCATATCCTGCGAATGGTACCATTTTCGCACCATTGGCCACGTGCATATTATAAAAGGGGGTGCGTTTTAATTCGTCTGTCATCCGGTCCTCGTTGTCTTACCGGATGTTCCGGCATCACGTTTACATAGGGTATTGCCCTTGTTGCGATGCCCCCTCTGTCCCTTTGCCTGAGATCGTTATCCCTTCGGCGGATGGCGTACCGCCATCACTCTCCAGATTTTATTTATGAAACGGTCCTTTCGCCTGAGAGTTTCCGGGGCGGTTGCTCCTTCGGCACTGGTGACCAGTTCTCCCGTTTCATAAGTTTCTTATAGGAAATATATTCTTACAGTGCAAGTAAAAAGCACAACCAGCACGACTATTTCACGACCAAAACCGACTATTTGACAATTTCATTTGCTTGGAACAAATATCACCGCATGATGGATCCCTATTTCTTTGGCTATGGCAGCCTTGTGAATGCCAAGACACATATTTACCAAGACACACGCCCCGCGACCCTGCGGGGGTGGCGACGCGTTTGGCGTAGAATAGACATTCGCGATCAATCGTTTTTAACGATTGTACCCGACGCGTCGACGCATTTGCTGGGTCTTATTGCACAAGTGCCAAATGGAGATTGGGTTGCTTTGGATGATCGCGAAGTGGGCTATGCCCGACTTGCCGCATCCCACCAGGTTGATCATGACCATCACCCTGATTTACAAGTGGCAATTTATTCGATTCCTGAACACACCAGTGAAAAGCCAACGGCCCAAAATCCGATCCTGTTGTCATATCTAGACGTGGTTCTTCAGGGCTATCTTAGGGTTTTTGGGACCGCAGGTGTGTCGCATTTCATGGAAACAACAGATGGCTGGGACACGCCTATTTTTAATGATCGCGCTGCGCCGCTCTATCCGCGCGCGCAATCCTTGAGCGTTGACGAAATCGCTTTGGTTGATGAACAGTTGCGCGCCGTTGGCGCAACTGTTGTGGATCAACGTTAGATGCGCCCAAAGACCGATCGCAAAATTGCAGCAATTTCGTCGGCGTCAGCTTGATCAAAAGCGGCGGGAAAATCGCTATCGATGTCAAAGACGCCGATCAGCGCACCCGCACCGTTCCAAACAGGAATAACCAATTCCGATTGGGTTGTCGTTGAACAGGCAATGTGATCGGCAAACGCGTTCACATCATCCACCAATTGGGTTTCGCCCGTCCGTGCGGCTGCGCCACAGACACCACGTGCAAACGGAATGGTTAAACAGCCATGCCCCCCCTGATATGGACCAATCTTTAATAGCTCTGGGGCAACAACCCGATAAAACCCGGTCCAATGGAACCGATCATCGGCATGATGGACTTCACAAGCGAGAGTTGCCATCAAGGTAATTACGTCGTCTTCGCCATCACACAGTGCCGCGATATTGGCTGCCAGTTCGCGATAATTCACCCGCACCATCATGGACGCTCAATCGCAATGGCGGTCCCTTCACCGCCACCGATACAAATGGCGGCAACGCCACGTTTTAGATCATACCGCTCCATCGCATTTAACAATGTAACAATAATGCGCGCGCCCGATGCCCCGATAGGATGCCCTAGGGCACAGGCCCCACCATGGACATTCATCTTATCCCGCGCGATCCCCATGTCTCGCATAAATGCCATGGGGACGATGGCAAAGGCTTCGTTCACTTCCCATAAATCAACATCTTGAACAGACCAGCCGAGGCGATCCAATAATTTTCGCGCCGCAGGGATAGGGGCGGTTGCGAACCAACCCGGTTCATGCGCGTGGCTTGCGTGATCCCGAATGATGGCACGCACTGGCAGCCTATGCGCATCAGCATAAACCTGCGATGCCAAAATCAATGCCGCTGCACCATCTGATATAGACGAAGAATTTGCAGGCGTTACAGTTCCATCTTTGCGAAACGCGGGCTTAAGATGCGGAATTTTTTCAGGGCGCGCTTTGGCCGGTTGTTCGTCAGCAG
>Ga0181607_10003294_pt1 | contig 14093 bp, 12 predicted proteins | sample 041ome_9_FD_132420 | JGI IMG/M metagenome (GOLD analysis project Ga0181607, IMG submission 132420) | Coastal salt marsh microbial communities from the Groves Creek Marsh, Skidaway Island, Georgia - 041413US metaG (megahit assembly) | ecosystem: Environmental > Aquatic > Marine > Intertidal zone...
ATGCCAATGACGTTGATTCGGTAATACAGATCATCTCGAAATGCGCCGGCTCTTACCTGTTGGCCTAAATTTTTGTGGGTGGCACTCAGTAACCGGACATCTACTGGAACTTCCGCTTCAGAACCTACTGGGCGAACGGACTTTTCCTGCACCGCTCTCAGCAGTTTGACCTGAACAGGCATGGGCAGATCGGCAATTTCGTCCAATAACAGCGTACCGCCAGAGGCCGCCAAAAAAAGCCCGGGCTTGTCTGCGGTTGCGCCAGTGAACGCACCTTTTTTGTGGCCGAATAGCTCGCTTTCGACCAGTTCAGGGGGGATAGCCCCGCAGTTAACGGCAATAAAAGGCTGATCTGATCGGGGGCTTAGCGAGTGAATCAGTCGCGCTGTGATCTCTTTACCCACCCCTGATTCGCCGTGAATGTGTATAGGCGCCTGAGAGCGCGCTACTCGTCGAATTTGATCCCGAAGCGCGACCACTAACTCGGACTGGCCAATGAGCTCTTTGCTGGTGAGATCCTCGGCGCCTTTTTTGATTTGCAGTGCGTGACCCACAAGGTCCCTTAGCTTCTCCAGCGCCAAGGGCTTGGTCACGAAGTCAAATGCGCCGAGCTTGAGCGCTTCAATGGCGCTCTCAACACTCCCGTGAGCTGTAATCATGGCCACCGGCACCGAGGGATGTCGGTGTTGAATGTGGTCAATAAGGGTTAGGCCATTGCCATCGGGTAATTTCATGTCGGTAAGGCACAGGTCCGGGACGCTGTTTTCGAGAAGCTGTTTGGCTTCTTCAATGGATGTTGCACGCTGGGTTTGCAAGTTCATTCGCGCAAGCGTGATTTCCAACAATTGGAGGATGTCGGGTTCGTCGTCAACCAGAAGAACAGTCTGCTGTGTCACCGAAAATCCTCGTTAAGTTTCAAACTCAATCGAAAAGCGCTTTCGCCCGTACTCGTGCGCTGATAAAAAAGATCGGCCCCGTTGATCTCGCAAAGCTCCTTGCATAAATATAAACCCAGACCGCTCCCCTGTCTTGATGTCGTGAAGAAGGGCTCAAAAAGCCTGCCGAGCTGGCTCTCGGCAACGCCATTTCCGTAGTCAACAATATCGACGAGCACCTGGCGGTTAACCCGATCCACCGCGACATCAACGCGTAACTCGGCGCGCCCGCTGTCAGCCTCGGCGTGTCGAAGGCCGTTATCAAACAAGTTGGTCAGCACCCGTTTTAGGTGACTGGGGTCAAAGATGACGCCGACATCTTTAACCATGCCGTTTATCGCAATACTGCAGGGCTCGGCTCTTAACCCTTTGTACTCGGTAATACAGTCGGTCATCCAATGCTGCAGTAGAAGCTGGGTTGGATGGGGAGCCTGTCGTCTCGACACTTCTGTGACGTTATCAATGATGTCGCTAACGCGCACACTGTTACTTACCAAAATATCACACAGCAGTCGGTCAGCCTGTTGTACGGTGTCACTTTCATTGAGTAGCTGCGCGGCATGACTGATGGCCGAGAGGGGGTTTCTGATTTCGTGGGCGATGCTTGCGGTCAGCTTGCTAAGCGAATCCAATTTCAGCGACTGCGCGAATTGCGTGACGGGGGTGTAATCCTCAACAAAAATCAGCGTGTCGCTACTCTTGGCAGGATTGGTTCCAGCGAATGAGGCGATAACAGCAGGAGAATTAACCGTCAGGCGAAAAGGCTCGGGTTTGTTGCGCAGACCACTGCGCCACTCCGCATATTGATTTTCTAGGTCGGGGCTTATCTCGCCTAGCGCGTACTGAGTACGAGGCTTTAGTTGCAGTAGCTTTAGCGCTGAATCATTTACCGCCTCGACCAGACCTCGGTCATCGATTCGCAGAATCCCGGTGTGCATGTGTGCGACTATTTGCTCATTCAGCAGTTCGAGAGCCTCAACGTCGGTGGCCGCCTGTTGAGCCTGGGCTTCGACCAGGGCCAGTCGTTGGGCGGTTGCTTGTACTAGGAGGGACACCACAAAGAGTAGGCTTCCCAATAGCCCGGCAGGAAGTAGCAGTCCAATGTCGGCCTCTTGACGCTCCACGAGCCACGCCGCGTCGGTCAGCACGGCGAGTACAGCGATCGCGGCAACCAGCGTGGCCAAGCTGCGAGAGTGAAGTAGGAACCCCCCCGCGGCGACGGCAATAATAAAGAGCACGGAAAATCCACTGAGGAGGCCTCCAGTGGCGCTCACCAGCACGGTAATGGCGATGATGTCGCTAATCAGCAGTGCAAATAGGCCGGTTTCTGACTGCTGAATGCGCCCGCCCAGACGTCGCGTGAGCGGCACGGCGGACACCAGCATTAGACCCGCGCCTATCGCAAACCACAGGCGATTGAAGCCGGTAATAAAATCCTCGCCCCCCGGAAGTATGAGTAAGGCGAGTAGGCAGGCCGCAAGAGTCAGTCGGTAGCTGTTATAGAAAAAAAATAGCCGGCCGACTCCCCGAGAGCTAGATCCGGTTGTTCGCAGGGCTGAATCTATGGGTGATGGTATGCCGGTCATGGAATTACGCTATCAGTGCCGATCCTGTTCTGTTTTATCTGGCGTGAAGGACGCCCGGGGCGCAGCCAACAGAGTACAATAGATCGACTGGTGGATTCATTAGACCTCTACCGGCTGTTTTGCCGAATTAGGAACATGCACATGCAGGTAATCATGGCCCAGATCAACACGCTGGTGGGTGATTGGGCGGGAAACGCAGAAAAGGTGATCGCGGTCTGTTGCGATGCAGCAGTAACTGATACCCACGCTGTGGTGGTTTTCCCCGAATTAACCCTGACTGGATATCCTCCGGAGGATCTGCTGTTGCGGCCCAGCATTGGCGAGCAAACGGAAGAAACCCTGGCTTCACTCTGTGCTTCGCTACCCCCCGAGCTCTTTGTGATTGTCGGTTATCCGCGACTTTCTCCTCGTGGCCTGTTTAATGCCGCTGGCGTGATTCATCGCGGCGCAGTCATTGCCGAGTACTTCAAGCAGTGTTTGCCTAACTATCAGGTATTTGATGAGAAACGTTACTTCACGGCTGGACAAGAGGCCTGTGTCGTCGACATCGCGGGCGTTCCCGTCGGCATCACTATTTGCGAGGATATCTGGGATCCGGTACCCGCGGCCCGCGCGGCAGCCGCGGGTGCAGAAGTGCTTATCAATTTGAATGCGTCCCCTTTTCATCAGGGTAAGGGCCTGGAACGTCAACGGCTGGTTGGCGATCGCGCGCGGGAGAATGGGCTCCCGATCGTTTATGTTAATCAAGTGGGTGCACAGGATGAGCTGGTGTTCGATGGTGGATCCTTTGCGGTGAACGCGGACGGTCAGGTTGTTGCCGCCGCGCCGGGTTTTGAAGAAAGCGTGCTTGCCCTCGATGTTCATGAGGGCTCTCCGCGCGTTATCAGTCCACAATCCCTGCCCGAACCTTTGTCAGATCTGGCTCTGGTGTGGCAGGCCCTGGTGGTGGGTGTCAGGGATTATGTCAACAAAAATGGCTTTCCCGGGGTCGTGCTTGGCCTATCCGGCGGGATTGATTCCGCAGTCACCCTGGCTGTCGCCGTAGAGGCTCTAGGTGCCGATCGGGTTCAGGCCATTATGATGCCATTTCGCTACACGGCTTCGATGTCCATGGAAGACGCAGAAGCCCAGGCAGCAACACTCGGCGTGAATTACTCAGTGATTTCGATTGAGCCGCTCTACGACGCTTTCATGCTGTCCCTGGGTACCGAGTTTGAGGGGTTGCCACCGAATATCACTGAGGAGAATCTGCAGGCGCGCTGCCGAGGCGTGCTGCTGATGTCGGTATCAAACAAAAAGAATGTGCTGGTGTTGACCACGGGCAATAAGAGTGAGCTGGCGGTGGGCTACTCCACTCTCTACGGGGACATGGCGGGGGGATTCGATGTTCTCAAGGACTGTCCAAAAATGCTGGTCTACGCCTTGGCGAATTATCGCAACACGTTGGGTCAGTGTATTCCCGAGCGGGTTATCACTCGGCCCCCTTCCGCCGAGCTCGCGCCAGATCAAAAAGACGAAGACAGCCTGCCGCCCTACGAGGTGCTCGATGCGATTATCGAGGCTTATGTTGAGCAAGATCGATCAGCAAAAGAAATTATTGCTCAAGGGTTTGCAGAAGAAGATGTCCGGCGGGTCATTCGGCTCATTGATTTGAACGAGTACAAACGCCGGCAGGCGCCGGTTGGCGTGCGGATTACCCAGCGAGGCTTTGGCCGAGACAGACGCTATCCCATTACCTGGGCTTGGCGCCAGTAGTCGCGCTCGGGCGTTAGGCTAGCCCTTGGGTCGGTAGTTAAACTGGGGAGGTTTCGGCGGGAAAAACAGGCCGAAAGTCATCTTGTTAATGACCGATCGGTGCAGGCCGTCGAGGTCATAAACACTCTTGAATTCGCCGTTTTCATCCAGATTGGGGTGCGCTGGGTGATTCTCGCGAAGCACGGCGATTGAATCCAACGCGAGGTCCTCGAGACCGAGTAGCAAATAGGCCTGAGCCATGATGGCGAGGCCATCGGCGACCGAGGGCGTCTGTTGCATATGCTCCACGACATAGCGACCTCGGTTAAGGGCGGCCATGTAGGCGCCTCTTCGGAAGTAGTAATTGGCAACATGAACTTCGTGACGAGCGATCATGTTTCTCATGTGAACCATCCGCGCGCGCGCGTCAGCCGCGTAGGCGCTGTCTGGATAACGTGCAAGCAGCTGCGCGAATTCTGCGAAGGCTTGTTTGATGTGGGAAATATCCCGCTTGGTGTCGTCGGTGGGCACGAACTTGGCTAAAAAATCCCCCTCCATGTCGTAGGAGGCGAGACCCTTCATGTAGTAAGCGTAGTCGACGTTCGGGTGCTGTGGATGTAGGCGTATGAAGCGATCAGCGGCTTCGATCGCGGCCTCGAACTCGTATGCACCATAGTGGGCGTAAACCAGTTCCAACTGCGCTTGCTCCGCGTAGCGGCCAAAGGGGTAGCGACTTTCGAGCAGTTGGAGTGTTCGGATCGCCATGTCAAAATTTTTGTTTTCCAGGTGCTTCTGCGCATCGAAGTAAATTTGCTGCTCCCCCGAGTCGGCAATTTCGATATCGTCGCCACCAAACCACGAGCAGGCTGATACCATGCTCAGTAGCATGGCGATCCCAATAAGCCTGATAGACTTGGGCAAATAAAAGCTGGCAACAGACGAAAAAGACAAGAGCAAGGTTCTCATGCGAAGGTGGAAGGCGGGATTGTAACGCGAAGCGACCTTCAGCTAACAGCCTTACGGGGCGTTGATTAGGGCAAAGTTTAGTGGGCGAATTACCTGAAACCCTCGCGTTTGATGCCGACGTTCCCGCGGAGATGCACGGAATTCGGCTGGATCAGGCCGCTGTGCAGCTATTCTCTGACTACTCCCGGTCGAAACTGCAGGAGTGGATTCTCGATGGCAGCCTCACCGTCGATGGTGAAACCCGGCGACCGAAGGACAAAGTGAGCGTGGGCCAGCAATTGACCATTCGTGCACAACGCCTGCCGGAGGTCAGTTGGTCGGGGGAAGATCGCCCGCTCGATATCCTTTTTGAGGATGAACATGTCATCGTTGTGAATAAACCGGCAGGGCTGGTGGTGCACCCGGCGGCGGGTCATGCGGCTGGCACCTTGGTGAATGCCTTGATTGGCTATGCGCCGGAACTCGAGGCACTGCCTCGGGGCGGTATTGTGCATCGTTTGGACAAAGAGACCTCCGGGGTTATGTGTGTAGCTCGTTCTCCAGTGGCCCATCGATCCCTGGTTGCGCAGCTATCAGCGCGGACCGTAAAACGCGAGTACGTGGCGGTCTGTCAGGGCGTCTTGTCAGGCGGGGGCACGATTGACCAGCCGATAGGGCGGCACCCGTCGGCGCGCACAAAAATGGCGGTAACCGCGTCGGGTAAACCTGCTATTACGCACTACCGGGTTCAGGAGCGGTTTGCACATCACACCGCGGTTCAGGTTAATCTCGAGACCGGACGGACCCATCAGATCCGGGTGCATATGGCGTGGTGTAAACACCCGCTGGTGGGGGATCCGGCTTACGGTGGGCGACTGCGGGTGCCCAAGGGTGCCAGCGATACGCTGCTAACGGCGCTCCGTGGTTTTTCGCGTCAGGCGCTCCATGCGCAAAGCTTGCGATTCCTGCACCCCGCAACAAATGAGCAGGTAGGTTTCGATACCGCGCTTCCAGCAGATCTGGTCGAGCTACTGGCTGTCCTCAAGAGCGAGGACGGTGCTGAGTGAATCGTTTGATTCTTTGTGCGCCGGTTATGAGCGAGCGGATCGCGGCGTTTACTACGCTTAGAGCAGGCGGGCACAGTAAGCCCCCGTACGATAACTGGAATCTCGCGGCTCATGTGGGCGATAACCCTGAACATGTAACAGCCAATCGCGCCTATCTCGAGACTTATCTCCCCGGTTGTGCTACGCCACGATGGTTGACGCAGGAGCATGGCACGCGAGTTGTCGCAGGGCATGATCTGGCGTTGGGGAAGGAGCCCTGTGCCGACGCCAGCTGGACCGATCAGCCGGGCGTCCCTCTGGCTGTGTTGACCGCAGACTGCTTGCCCGTGGTGTTCGTTAACGACAGTGAGACAACCCTCGCGGTGGCGCACGCCGGTTGGCGTGGGCTTTGTGCTGGCATCCTCGAGAACACCCTGCGACATCTCGGGGATCCTAAGACCCTGCGGGTATGGCTGGGGCCGGCAATCTCCCAGCGTGCTTTTGAAGTTGGCGAGGATGTGCTTGAGCAATTCATCGGCGCACGCGGAGAGTCTGCGCGGGCTTGTTTCAGACAAGGAACAGCTCCGGGTAAATATCACGCTGATCTGTATGGGTTGGCGAGACAAGCGTTGGCGCTCGCGGGGGTAACGCATGTGACCGGCGGTGATCGGTGCACCCTCGGTGAACCCGAGAATTTCTTTTCTTATCGCCGTGAGGGCCCGACGGGCCGCATGGCGACGGTTGTCTGTTTGCTTCCCCGCTAACTTCTTCGCACACAGGTCCTCTATGCCCCCTTGAAAGATAGGGTCACTGCCTCCATTTATAGAGGAACGAAAAGGATTTCCTGCTCGACAGGTAAGAGGATCAAGCGATGAGAATGGATAAACTCACCCACCAGCTGCAACAGGTTTTGGCGGACGCTCAGTCATTGGCTGTAGGGCGTGATCACCAGTTTATCGAGCCCGTGCACGTGCTCAGTGCCATGCTGCATCAGCAGGGCGGATCGGTGCGACCCCTACTCCAACAGAGCAAGGTTGACCTTGCACAATTAGGTACGGCAGTAACCGATGCCATCGACTCCCTACCAACCGTTAACGGTTCGACGGGGGATGTTCACATTTCCCAGGAGACCAGCCGGCTACTGAATCGCGCGGACAAGCAGGCTCAGGATCGAAAAGATAGCTATCTCTCTTCCGAGCTGGTATTGCTTGCCATGCTCGATAAGAGCTCACCGGTGGGCTTATTGCTCGCCCGCGCCGGTGTCGAGATCACAGCGTTGAGTGCAGCTATCGATGCGGTCAGAGGCGGAGAGAAAGTGTCGTCGGCGGAGGCCGAGGAGTCGCGTCAGGCGCTCGAGAAATACACCGTCGATCTCACCGCTCGCGCAGAGGCGGGCAAGCTGGATCCGGTCATTGGTCGGGACGATGAAATCCGTCGCACCATTCAGGTATTGCAGCGTCGAACCAAAAACAACCCGGTACTGATTGGCGAGCCTGGCGTCGGCAAAACCGCGATTATTGAAGGCTTGGCACAGCGGGTGATTAACGGAGAGGTTCCCGAGGGACTCAAGGACAAACGGATCCTGGCGCTTGATCTCGGGGCCCTGTTGGCCGGTGCGAAATTTCGGGGAGACTTCGAAGAGCGCTTGAAAGCTGTGCTCAATGAGCTTTCCAAGGAAGAGGGACGGGTCATTCTGTTTATCGACGAGATTCACACGATGGTGGGCGCGGGCAAAGCAGAAGGCTCGATGGATGCGGGCAATATGTTGAAGCCAGCCCTGGCGCGCGGAGAACTCCATTGTGTCGGTGCGACTACACTCAATGAGTACCGTCAATATGTTGAAAAAGACGCAGCCCTCGAGCGTCGGTTTCAGAAGGTGTTGGTGAACGAGCCTTCCGAGGAAGACACTATTGCAATTTTGCGGGGTCTCAAGGAGCGCTATGAGGTGCACCACAGTGTCGATATCACCGATAGCGCCATCATTGCTGCCGCGCGACTGAGTCAGCGCTACATCACCGATCGCCAGTTGCCCGACAAGGCGATCGATTTGATTGACGAGGCGGCTAGTCGTATTCGCATGGAAATCGACTCAAAGCCCGAGGCGATGGATCGACTTGAGAGGCGGCTCATCCAGCTAAAAATCGAGCGCGAAGCGGTCAAGAAAGACACCACTGATGCCGCCAAAAAACAGGTTGAACTATTGGATGATCAAATAGAAGCCATCGGGCGCGAGTTTTCTGATTTGGAAGAAATTTGGAAGGCCGAGAAAGCGGCAGTCCAAGGCGCCGCCCAGATCAAAAGCGAAATTGAGCAGATAAAGACTGAACTTGAAGCGGCTCATCGGGCGGGGGATCTGGCGCGCATGTCAGAAATTCAATACGGCGTCTTGCCCGAGTTGGAGAAGCGATTGGCTGAAGCCTCGCGTGACGACTTGCCGGCGGCGCAGTTGCTTCGCAGTCGAGTCACGGAGGAAGAGGTTGCCGAGGTGGTATCTCGTTGGACCGGTATTCCCATCGCCAAGATGCTGGAGGGCGATCGCGAGAAGTTGCTTAAGATGGAGTCGGTCCTCCACGAGCGAGTGGTGGGGCAATCCGAGGCGGTGACCGCAGTAGCCAATGCCGTTCGCCGTTCGCGGGCAGGTCTGTCAGACCCCAACCGGCCCAACGGATCCTTTCTGTTTCTGGGTCCGACGGGGGTGGGTAAAACCGAGCTGTGTAAATCCCTTGCCGAGTACTTGTTCGATAGCGAGCGCGCCATGGTTCGCATCGATATGTCGGAGTTCATGGAGAAGCATTCGGTATCCCGATTGATTGGTGCGCCTCCCGGCTATGTGGGTTACGAGGAGGGAGGCTATTTAACTGAGGCTGTGCGCCGCCGCCCCTACAGTCTGTTGTTGCTCGATGAGGTCGAGAAAGCCCATCCCGATGTGTTCAACGTCCTGTTGCAAGTACTCGAAGATGGACGCCTGACCGATGGTCAGGGGCGCACGGTTGATTTTAAAAACACCGTGATTGTGATGACCTCCAACCTTGGATCAGACTTGATTCAGGATATGGCGGGGGATGAGAACTACGAAGAGATCAAGCACGCGGTATTGGGTGTTGTCAGTCAGCACTTCCGCCCCGAGTTCATCAATCGCATTGATGAGACGGTGGTGTTTCATCCGCTGCGCCAAGATCAGATTCGAGGTATCGCATCCATCCAGTTGGCAGGGCTTCGTGGAAGGCTGGCGGAGCGGGAATTGTCTCTCGATCTCGGCGAAGACGTGCTAGATCATCTGTCTCAGGCCGGCTTCGATCCAATTTATGGGGCACGACCACTCAAGCGGGCTATTCAGCAGTTGATCGAGAACCCGCTCGCGCAATCGATTCTCAGCGGAGAATTTGCGCCTGGGGCTACTATCAAAGGCAGTTTGCGCAATGAGCAAATTGTGTTTGATTCAGCCACGGTGCATTAACAAGCCCGAACATCGCCAACCCCTGGCGGAGAGACGAGGAAAAGGCCAGCGATGCAGGCCTTTTTTTGTGGGTCTTTCTTATGGAACTTTGTTATGGATTTTTGGGCGACCAATACAGCGGTTGAAAACGCGTTGACAGTTTTCGGGTACGGGTGAGCCAGTCCGTCATGAAACGCCAAGACATTGCTCATTGCACTGTTATTCATCCTTAACCAGCACTGTTGACCCGTTTCCGCGGCAGGAAGGCCAAACTCTGTGTTGGCTCCCGTGAACGTGGAGGACTGCAAATTCAGATCGGCGTTATGAAGGACAGGTGGCTTGATGGCTACAGCGGGCGAAAGAGTGAACACAACGGAGAGGGTGGCTAAGGGCTTTTCTCTCATTGAGCTACTGGTGGTGATGGCGATCGTGGGTATCTTGGCCGCGGTGGCGGTTCCGAGTTATCGCGCGATATTCAGCCAGTCGCTTCAGCGCGAGGGGATGCTCTATTTGTTGCAGTTGCGTTCAACCCAGGAGCGGTTTCGTCAATCGACGCGGCGCTATCAATCCTTTGACGTGTTGCGGGGCCATATTCCGCTGTCTCCGCGGTTGGCAAACGAATATCGCGTCGAGGTCCAGGTCACCGAGCCCGGTGATTATTTCGTCTCCCGACTCATACCCAAGACGATGGCCGAGAACGTGGCGGCTATCTCCCTCGACAGTCGCGGTCGGCGTGAGCCCTCACATCTATGGCCATAAATGATGACTTTTCTTATTGATGTCTTGGTGGCTGGAATTGTTGCGCTGGTCTTGCTGGCAGGCGTTTATGGGCTCGCTACCGACACCGTGCAAGTCGGGGAGCGAACGCGAGAACAGCTGATGGCGCGCGTGGCGTTAATTAATCTCGAGGGGGAGTGGCGGCTGCTCACCCCCGAGGAGCGCGTGGAGTTACTGGCGAGCCCGTCGTTCTGCGCTAGCGGTGAAGTCCGGGAAGGAGGCGGGCCACAGCGCATGGAGGATTGGTGTGCGGCCCTGGTAGAGGTTTTCAGCGCTCATGGGGAGCCCGTGCTTGCCTGTCTCTCGCGTTTATTACCTAGTGGTGCCATGCGAGCGACCATCGCCTGGGGAGAGGACAGACGACCCGTCGCTGCAGGTTGTGAAGCGATCGCTGTCCCCAGCGATTTCCGTGAGTGGGTTTAGAGGGTTGCGGCTATCCCACAGACTGGCTGGCGCTACCCTAACGTCACTGCTTATTGCCCTCGCCTTATCAAGCACACTGCTCGCTACCTTGGTGGCGATATCGGCGCAGTTGATAACGGCTTCAAGGTACGCCGCTAACGAAGCAGATTTTGTCGCAACCGTGGGTTTTGCCGTGGAGGCGATCGGGGCGTCTGCTTCCGCCTATGATTGGCGAGAGGCCGCTGATCGCTCTATTGAGCCCTGCGCTCTTAAGCATCACCCTTTAGGTGTCTGGGTGGTAGCGCCCGATATGCTTACCTGTACCGGCGCCCTACCAGGCCAGGCGAATCCGTTTGCGCTCTTGACCGTTGACCAAATTTCTTGCGGGGAGGGCTGCGTAAATTCCCAGGTTCGCCGTTTGTGGTATCGCCGCGATTACGCTTGGATCCCCGGGGATGACGTTGGCGCCCTGATGGTGAGAACCTTTGGGCCCGATGGCAGCTACGGGAGGGGAGAGATGCTGGTGGCCGGATTATCCGACTGGCGCGTCTCTACGATTCGCTCGGGTGACTATGCAGTCGGTGTTACCCTCGACACGCGCTGGCGCGCCAGCCACTCGGTTGGGAGTCAAGATCAGCCGGCAGAGCTCTCGGTCAGTCTCTTGTTGCAGCCGGGGCTCATCCAGTGAGGATCTTAAGACAATACCGCTTTGGGGCCACTGGAATGACGGGCTGGGTGACTACCGCTTTTGCCCTGATTCTGCTGGGATTTACCCTGCTGGCAGTGTTGTCAGCCCACGAGCTTGCGGTCAGCGCCAGTGCTTCGCTGGCTTCCCCTCACAAGGAGCCCCCCAACGAGTAGCTCGCCAACTATTTCCCATAAAAAGTCTATTAATGCGTTGCAAAATAATATTTTATTGGTATCGTGAGGAATAGTGCCCGTTGAACGACGGCCTCACTCGTTGCATTCTAGGGAGGTTGCGAGAGGTACTGGATATGGTGCGTGGGAGCAGGGGATTTACATTAATAGAGCTGATGATCGCGGTGGTCATCGTGGCTATTTTAGCCTCCGTGGCTTACCCCTCGTATCAAAGTTATATGCGCAAGGGGCATCGAGGGGCGGCTCAGGCCTTCATGATGGAAGTCGCCCAGCGCCAGCAAAGCTATTTCATCAACAGTAGAAGCTATGCGACCTCCCTGACCGCGTTAGATTTTCCCGCGGACACCTTGGCTGGCTTTCCGTCAGACCACCCCGTCAAATCACGGATTGCCCCCTATTACACGGTTGGTGGCGTCAACCTCGGTGTGTCAGCCGGTCCACCTCCCTCCTTTACGCTTGAACTCACGCCAATATCCACCTCAATGCAATCTGATGACGGGTCGCTTTGCCTTACCAATGCGGGTGGACGTACCCGGAACTGCCAGAGCGGTGGGACGGAAGAGGCTTGGTAATGCGCCAGCATGTTGGGTTTACGCTTATCGAGTTGCTCGTTGGTGTAGCGCTTCTCGGAATTTTGATCGCGATAGCACAGCCCGCATTTTCAAATCTCATTGCCGAGCAGCGTCTTAGGCAGGTGAGTCAACAGCTTAGAAGCTCCCTTACCCTGGCACGCTCAGAGGCAATCAAACGGAATGAGGGTGTCACCGTTTACGGGCGGGGTGGCGCGTGGGCCAATGGGTGGTGCGTAGAGCCGCGGACTACGGCCGGCGGATCGCTCATTACAGCTTGTACAACAACGCCGATTGATGCCTTTGTCGCGCCTGCCGCTACCACTATCACGGCGCAGAATGGAATCAGTGAAGTGTCTTTCAATGCGTGGGGTCGCACCGCGTCCTGCCCCCGCTTTCAGCTCGAGACCCAGGCAGTGGGTAATAGTTGCAAAGTTTGCCTCTATATTGAGACTGACGGACGGATTGTTGCCAAACAGGGCGTGTGCAACACCAGCTGTCCGGGTTCTGAAGATAATAACCCTTGGGCGGGGGCCTGCAGCTCGTGATTCGAGCGAGGTTCACCGGGTTTACGCTAATAGAAGTATTGGTGACGATTCTTATTGTCGCTGTCGGACTGTTGGGGCTGGCCGCTCTTCAGGTCAATACCCTCAATAAGCAGTTTGAAACACTTCAGCGGGCACAGGTCACCGCGATGGTCGAAGACATGGCGTCTCGGATACGCATGAATCCTTCCGAGGCAAAGTCTGGGGCTTACTATGGCAGTGCCAGCGGCACTAATTGCGGAAGTTTGTTGGGTGCGGATCGCGACCTATGCGAGTGGAATGCCATGATGTCCGGAGCATCTGTAGTCGATGACGGCGTTAATCTTGCGGCGCCTCTTGATATTCAGGGATGTATCGAAGTAGGTCCGACGAGCGGCAGCGGAGAGACCGTGTTGCGGGTTAGCATGGCGTGGCAGGGGATCACGACATCAGCGGTTCCCGGCGTCAGCTGTGGTACCGGTGACTACGGGGACGAGTCCTATCGCCGGGTGATATTTAGGGACGTAGCGGTGAGATGAATTTATCTGCGCTCGCATCCACGGCTCGAACGCGCGTGACGTCAATACGCGGGTTTGGACTTGTCGAAATTATGATCGCCATGACCTTGGGCGTGCTCATTATATTGACTGTATCGACCTTGTTTTCAGACACCAGTCGCACACTCTTCCAGGTGAGTCGCACGGGTCGACAGCTTGAAAACTCGATGTTCACCTTGGATTTATTAGCCGGTGAGCTTGCCCTCGCCGGATATTGGGGGGAGGCCGGCTACCCCATTGTGGCGGATACCCAAATATTTCTCTCCGATGAAGATATTGAGACTGCCCCCGGTTCGTTGAGCTGGACTCCGGGTAGCGCCGTACCGCCAATTTGCCTGGGCACGGGTGCTTCCATTAGTGGCAGTGCAGATGACAACAAGGCGGAACTGGCCTACGCCATGGAGTTCCCTGTCTACTCTGCTTCGGGGGCATCATTGAACAGCGAGTTCACCGCCAATACCTGCGGTGGTAGCGGGGCGACCGCGCGAGCAGGCTCTGAGTTTTTCGTTGTAAGGCGAGCCAGCACATGTGCGACCGGATCGTCTCCCTTGCCAACCAATAATAACTGCCCCGTCCTCGGAAATTTTTACCATCTGCAGACCAATGGCTGTTACAGCGAGAATGCGGGATTGTCTGGTGGAGAAATCAAGCTTTATCAAGTGACCGAAGCCACCGTCGGCACCTTGTTGCCCTTCACCGCCTA
>Ga0181607_10003297_pt1 | contig 14085 bp, 7 predicted proteins | sample 041ome_9_FD_132420 | JGI IMG/M metagenome (GOLD analysis project Ga0181607, IMG submission 132420) | Coastal salt marsh microbial communities from the Groves Creek Marsh, Skidaway Island, Georgia - 041413US metaG (megahit assembly) | ecosystem: Environmental > Aquatic > Marine > Intertidal zone...
CGCCGATCCCGCTCTATGACGATCCCAACTGGGCTGATGGCTTTGACATCGTGGTGCACAACGAGTGCTTCTCGGATGTGAAAGATCTCGACTTCGTGGACCGCATCCTGCAGCCACATCGAGACGGCACGCCGGCGATCCTGATCCACTGCGCAATGCACTGCTATCGGGTGGGCGACGACCGCTGGTTTGAGTTTGTGGGACTGCAGTCGCCTGGCCACGGCCCGCACTACTCCTACACCGCCGACAATCTCAAGCCCGACCATCCGATCATGAAGAGCTTCGGGCCACAGTTTGTGGCTCCCAAGGGCGAGCTCTATCACAGCGCCCGGGTGTTCGACACGGCAACGCCCCTGGCCCAGGCGAACCGGCAGGCAGACGGCGAGCCACAGGTGTGTGTCTGGACCAACGACTACCGCGGCACGCGTGTGTTTGGCTGCACCATGGGCCACTACAACGAGACTATGGCGGAGCCGGCCTACCTCGACATGATGGCCCGCGCCGTGCTCTGGGCGACAGGTCGGGATGTGGATGCGGGCTTCACGGCCGCAACGCCTGAGCTGGATGCAGAGATTCGGGGAATGATCGATGCGCCGCTTGAGTCGACCTCGGCGGCCACCGGTGGCAACTGCTGCGGTGAAGAGAACCTCGCGTTCGAATCGCTCGTGACCGCCAAGAGCACCCAAGGAGGCAATCCTGAGCAGCACCTGACCGATGGACGGCTCGACACCCGTTGGTGCGCCGATGGCGCTCAGACCGACGAGTGGGTGATGGTTGACCTCGGTGAGCCGCAGCACCTCCGTAATATCCGGCTCCACTGGGAGCAGCGAAAGCGGGCGGTCTACCACTACACGGTGGAGGGCTCTGCTGACGGCGAGGCCTGGACCATGCTGGTCGATGCCCGTGAAAACAAGCGGAAGAAAGGTGTGGTGGCCCACAAGGTTGATGCGGCCGACACCCGCTATCTTCGCGTCACGTTTCTCGGCTGCAGCACCGGCGGCTGGGGATCGCTCTGGGAACTGGAGGCGTCCGCTGGCGAACTTGCTGATCTGGTCAGCGATGGGTCGGCCGATGGGGTGAAAGGGAGCCTGGCTGATGTGCGGCTGGCCGACGGCCTTCAGGCGACGGTCTTCGGCACGCCGCCAGATGTGAACTACCCGGTCTGCCTGACTGCTGCAGCGACGGGCGAGGTGTTTGTGGGTGTTGATGAGCAGGGCTCGCTCGGCAAGGAGGCGGGCCGGGGCAAGGTCTTGCGATGTCTCGATACCGATGGCGACGGAAAGGCAGATGACATCACCGAGTTTGCCCGCATGGATCATCCGCGAGGGCTGATCTATGACAACGGATCGCTGTGGGTGCTGCACCCGCCGCTGCTTTCCGTCTTTCACGACCATGATGGCGACGGTGTTGCGGAGACCAGCGAGGTATTGATTGAGGGTATCAGCACCGATGACGTGGCCAGCCGTGGGGCAGATCACACGACCAATGGCATCCGCATGGGAATCGACGGCTGGATCTATATTGCGGTTGGAGACTTTGGCTTTCAAAACGCGGTTGGGGCCGATGGCACGCGACTCAGCCGACGAGGCGGTGGGGTGGTGCGGGTGCGGCCCGATGGCAGCGGCATGGAGATCTACTCCTGGGGACAGCGCAACATTGTCGATGTGGCAATCGATCCGCTGCTGAACCTCTACACCCGCGACAACACCAACGACGGCGGCGGCTGGGATATCCGGCTTTCGCATGTGATGCAGACGGCCCACTACGGCTACCCATCGCTCTACATCAACTTCAGCGAAGAGATCATGCCGCCGCTGGCGGACTACGGCGGCGGATCAGGCTGTGGCGCGATGTACTTTCAGGACGACCGCTGGCCAGTGCCCTTCAACGATCAACTGCTGACATGCGACTGGGGCCGCAGCGAAGTGTTTGCGCATCGACTGCCGGCCAACGGTGCCACGTTTGATGCCCATCAGGAGCCCTTCATTACCATCCCGCGGCCGACGGATATTGATGCCGATGCCAGTGGCCGGCTGTATGTCAGCAGCTGGAAGAATGGGCAGTTCAACTACGACGGGCCAAACATCGGCTTCGTGGCCATGATCACACCGATCGATTTTGTTCCACATCCTGTGCCGGAGGTGGCTGATCTTGAGGAGGCGGCCCTGGTGCAGCTGTTGCGACATCCGGCAGATGCGATGCGGCAGCATGTGCAGCGGGAACTGCTCCGCAGGCTTGGCGACGGCGGGTCGCATCTCGAGACGCTTGCTGGTCTCCGTGATCTCGCCTTGGATGCATCACCGTCGCGGGCGACACGCACGATCGCACTCTGGACACTTCGTCAGGCCAGCTGGAATGCCTTTGCTGAGTCGTTTGAGGCCTTGCTTGCTGAGGAGGAGCTCACTGAGCAGGTGATCCGAGCAGTTGCCGAGGAACCTCAGGCTGCGACGCCGGTAATGATCGCAGCCATCCGTGGACGGCTCTCTGCTCCCCAGCCGAGGATTCAGGCAGCGGCCGCCGTCGCTGCCGGCAGACTGGGTGATCTCGAGGCAGCGCCGTTGCTGCTGCAGATGGCCAGTCGTGGCAAGATGCAGAGTGCAGACGAAGGCCGCGAGTCTGCTGCTGCGGTGGCTGAATCGACTGACGACTGGCGACTGCCCCATCCGGAGCGTGTGATTCCGCACCTCGCGGTCCAGGCCTTGGTGGCCATGGAGGCGGTGGAGCCATGCCTGGAGGCGGTCGGTGAATCTGACTGGCCTGGAGCCTTGTGGGCGCTTCGCAGCCTGCACACATCTGCAAGTGTGGATGGTCTCTTTCGTGTGCTCGGCTCGACGCGGGATGAGAGCCTTCGCCGGGACCTGTGGACAACGTTGATCCGTCTCTACCACCAGGAAGGTTCCTACACCCAGGAGAGTCCTGGCTGGTGGGGAACACGTCCTGATACGACCGGTCCCTACTATGACCGCCAGGAGTGGGAGCAGTCGCCACGGATCAAAGACGCGATCGTGATCGCCTTGGCGGAGGCGCCTGAGGAACTGGCGACGCATATCAAGGAGCAGCTTGCCCGGCATGGGGTCGCGATCGATGGCGTCGGGGAGGCGGTGGCTGCGATGGACGACCTGACTGAGCCGATCGTGATCCCAGCCTTCGATCCGGGCAATCCGGCACATATCGGCAACCAACAGATCGATGCGGTGTTGGCAGCGGTAACGCCGCTGGAAGGCAACGCGGACGCTGGTCGAGAGCTGTTTCGAGCCCAGGCCTGCATTCACTGCCACACATACGCCAACGGTCAGCGGCCGAAGGGGCCTCATTTGGTCGACATCGGCAAGCGGTCCACCAAACAGGAACTGCTGATGTCGATCCTCAATCCCGGCAAGACGATTGCCCAGGGCTTTGACACCTGGAGTTTCCTGCTTGACGACGGCCGCGTGTTCACCGGCTTTGTGGCGCTGGAAAGTGCCGAAACTGTGACGATCCGTCAGACCGACGGGCTGCCGCAGGAGTTTCCCCGAGACGTCATCGACGAGCGGATCAAACAGGAGGTGAGCATGATGCCAAACGGCATTGTCAATAACCTCACCCCCGAGCAGCTTGCCGACCTCGTCGCCTACCTGCAGTCACTGCGGTAGTCGAAAAGAGGTCAAGAGGTGGTGTCAGCGGCAGCGATGTGCAGGCGTTCTGCCACCTTTTATGGACTCAAGAAGAAGTTGATGGAGAGAATGTGGTTGCTGAGGTCGGCGCCATCTTCAGCGACCTGGATTTGCTGATAGAGGTAGCCAATTTCCGTTCTGCGGCTGCTCCGGGTAGGTGGCGTTCGGCCTAGTCCGATAAAGAGCCGATTTTGGTTGTATCCGGTGCGTGCACCCCAGTCGGTGTCGTTGAGGTGAAAAAAGATTTCATCCCAGGCAACCCACAACAGATTTGGATACCGCTCGATCGGCTTTTGAAGCCGCAGCATCTGTCGAAACCGCCAGCCAACGTCGTCGCCCAGTGAGACGAATCGCTGTTCGAGCCGGCTTCGCAACTGAATGGTCATGTCGCCACGCTCCCGCGTCAGCGTCCATTGCTCCCAGATTCTGTTTTCGTGAAACGTGAGGTCAGGAAGGCTCTCGCCAATCCATGCGTAGCCCACCCACGCGGTCTGCTCCTCATTGAGCTGATAGCCCAGCCCAGGGCGGACGACGCCTTGAAACAGTTCAAAATCATCACCCAGAAAACGGGCATTGCCGTCAAACCACCACCGGGTGCGAGCGTCTTCAAGGTCCTTGAAGTTGAACTGGCCTTGGGAGAACGCGCCAAGCCAAAGGCCTGTGTCCTGGATTTGCCCGTGTGCTGGTGACTCTAAGACAGGAGCGAGCACACAGCTGACAGCCAATATGCCGATGGTGAGCAGGCAGTGTGTTCGCATAACACTCCGCCTTTTGGCGGGCAGGTACACCGGAGCGAAAACGTACCTCTGACAATCGACAGGAATCGTCGCCGAGCATCACTCTCATGAAGAAGAGCGAACAGGTTTTTATTCAAGATTCTCACACGATCCATTCACTCCTTGGCATTGAAAACCGTCGTAAGAAACGCCACGGGATCGCTGAATTCGCTCCGATCTGACGACTGCTGCCAATAACAGGGCACGCCACAGGCGTTACAGGCCCTCTCGATTTCACGAGCATGGGCCGGGTGGTGGAGGTATTGGTTGCGACTGGTGGGCGGCGTGTCGGGGAGTGGATTGCTGACAAACACCGGCGCGTCTTCAGCATCAATCCAGGAGAGCATGTCACACTCTCGAAGGATGGCGCGACCACTTTGGGAAGTGAGGTCGTTTGCGGAGGTGAGGTGGTAAAAGCTCGCCGGGTCATCGTCGCTCTTCCGCCATTCGTCCCGTGCCGGACCAAGAAACGCCTCCCAACGTGTGAGGTCGTAGGTCGCTTGTGTGGCCATGAGCACGACCGCTTGAACACGCGACGACTGCTGCTGAAGAGGGTCGTCACTTTGAGGGTCTGCGAGATCGTCTCGGCAGCCCAGCCAGAGCGACGTGCCAGCGCCTGCGGATCCACCCCAAGCAGCAAACCGGCTGGGATCAAGTTGCCAATCGTTTGACTTGCCGCGGAGAAACTGCACCGCATGAGCTGCGTCATGCAAGATCTCTTGGATGGGAGCCTGGTGCCTGAAGCGGTAGTTGATCGCGGCGCAGGAGATTCCCTCATCAAGAAGCCGTCGAACGTTTGCGTCGTCATGCCACTTTGACTTGTCGCCACTTTGAAAGCCACCACCGTGAATAAAGATCACCAAGGGTCTCGCACCCTCGCCGTCTGCCTGCCAAAAGTCGAGTCGGTTCCGCTCGTGGGGGCCGTAGGCAACATCTTCGTGGGTCGGCTTCAGGCGGCTCTTCTGCGAGCCTCTGTTTGGCGGCTGGTTCTGTCGAAGCATACCGCGAGCAAATGCGATCGCTTCATCGCGGGTCAGCGTGCCATCCCGATTGGAATCAGCCTTGGGAAACTTGGAGAGCAACGCCTGAAGCTGCTGCGGCGACGCGTGGTCGATCCGCTCAAGCCAGTTCTGTTGTGCGAAAGTGGGAGAAGCGGCGATGAGAGTGATGGCCATTGCCGCAGACAGCCAGATGGCGTGCCGCATGGAAGGTGCCTTCTGTTGAAGAGAGAGACGTGTTCTGGGAAATGATGATAGGACTAGGACGAAATCACTGGTCTGTGCAGCGGTTCTTGATGCGGTTCCTTTTCCTGGGGAAGCTACTTGGGGTCATTCGCCTTTGTCAGCACGGCGTGGTCAAAGAGCTGGCCGCCGTCGTCAAACGCTTTGATGTCGAGGGTGTCGCCGAAGCAGGTGACGTAGGAAAAGTGGTGGCCGCGACGGACGCGGTGCTGAAAGGCAGGGCGATACGGGCCGAAGGTCTCCAGGTGGCCGCCGGCGCCGCCGGTGATCATGTAGACCGTGCCGTTTTTCTCAACGGGCTTGCCCGCCCGCAGCATCCAACTTCGCTCGTAGGAGTGGATGTGGCCATTCCAGACGACGTCGACGGCGTGCTTGTCGTAGAGGGCAACCAGCTGCTTGGCGTTGGTGTCGCCGAAGGTCATCTGCGTGAGGGGCTTTTTCCAGTCGTTGCCGTAGTCGTCATCTGAAGAGAACGGCGGGTGGTGATGCATGCAGATCTTCCAGCGGGCCTGTGAAGCCGCGAGCTGCTCGTCGAGCCACGCATACTGCTCGCTGCTTGGCGAGAGATCCTTGTTGCTGTCGAGCATGAAGAACTGAATTTGTCCGCGACGGAACGTGTAGTAGTACTCCGGCTCCGGCAGGTGCATGTAGTTGTAGTAGTGGGTGGCGTTTTGCTCATGGTTGCCGAGCACGGGGTAGACCACCACGCGACTGGCGAGCGGATCCATGTTGGGAAAGTAGTGTTCCGTCCAGTGCTTCTTGTTGGTGCCGGTGGTCACAAGGTCGCCGCCGAGCAGGGCGAACTGAGGACGAAACTCCCACATCGCCTCAGCAACCCGTTTGACAACCTCCGGCTGCGACTGGCTGTCGCAGATCACCGTGAAGGCAACCGGAGCATCGGGGCTAGCAGCCGTCTGGAAAGTTCGCAGGTCGGTTGGCAGCGTGATCGCTTCATCCGCGTCTGGCGACTCACCCTCTGGGGGCGAGAGCGTGCTGTAGTAATACAGCATGTCAGGCTGCAGGTCCGTGAGCGTCACCTCGTGGATCGTGCAGGGTTCTGCTTCACGAACTTTCTGATCACGGCCTGCATCAAGGCCGTAGCGGACGATGCCGCGGCAGGCGTGGGCGGTTTCCCACATGATCGTCATCGAGTTGGCGGTGCCCCACTGCAGGTAAGGCTTGATGATCATTTCGGGCGTTGCATCGATCGGCAGGGGCATCTTGGCCGGCCCTTCCGCCGGGAGCGCAACGAGATCGGCCCCGTGCTCAAACTCGTGGGCCACCCAACTCGGCTCGGCACACAGGCGAAACAGTTTGACGCTCCCAATGCGGCCCTGATGGACGTTGGACTCATTGACGTCGCGGTAGCCGCCGAGCCAGATGCCGAGGTCGCTCGGCCAGAGGATATCGCCTGACTGGGCGTCGGAGCGGGCCGCGGGCTCACCATTGACGTACAGGAGAAGTGTCTCGCCATCGTAGGTCGCCGCGACATGGTGCCAGCGGCTCTTTGAGTAGGGCACGGTGCTGCGGAGATACTCCATGGTGCCGTCTTCGTCCGAGCCACCTTCGGTGGCCAGCCCGACATAAAACCGCTCGTTGTCGTAGCCCAGCACTAGACCCTTTTCCGCGTTGCCGTTGTCTTGCAGTGCCGAGAACACGCCGCCCCAGGTCATCGGATGATCGATCGTCACCCAGGCTGAGATCGTGAAGTCGCGTTGCGGGAGAAGTTTTCGCGCGGCATCGCCCTCGGCCGGCACTCGGTGGCATTCCTCGAGACCGGCAAACCGCAGCCCGACGATCGTCTCATCCTCAGGAAGGGGCTTTCCGCCGAGGATCACGGTGGGGCCGAACTGTGGGGCAAGCAGAGGACGGCCAGCTTCATCGGCAGAGACATGCTGCTTGGCGAAGGTGTAGGAGAGCACGGGATCGGGCGTGGGCTCGTGCGCAGCTGCCACGGAAGCCGCTGCCAGCAAGACACCACAGAGGGTCACTGAGAAAAAGCGATCGCTCGCCATCGATGGTCTCCTCGATTACCGCCAAAACCACAGCAGTCTTCCAGCACTGGAAAACGCAGCTTGCCGGTCAAAATTCTTCACCGGTCTTATACAGATTCCCAGTGAGCCATGGTTGTGAGAACTGGATGAGCCGGTCGCCTCATGGAGGCCTGTCATGGGGAGACAGCCGTCAGGTCGACCGTGTCGCCCAGTTCCTGTTGAAGCGATGTCAGTCGCGTAAAAAGAGTCCGCAACTGCGTGGCATGCTCGGGCTGGCTGGCGAGGTCGACGGTTTCCCCTGGATCATCGGTGAGGTGGTAGAGCCGGACGGCCTTGGCCTCGGGGTAGACAATCAGTTTCCAGCCGTCGTGTGTAATCGACCGCTGCCGGTTGAGATAGCCGCCATAGATCGATTCGTAGGGAGGTGGCGGAGCCGTGTCGCCCGCGGTGAGCCGGGGGAGCAGGCTTGTGTAGAAGACATGCTCCGGCCGTTCAGCACCGGCGAGTTCGAGTGATGTAGCCATCACGTCTTGGAGGTAGATCGGCGTGGCATCGGTGACGCCTGACTTCACGCCTGGCCCGGCGACGATGAAAGGTACGCGGGTGCTGTGGTCGTACGGATTCTGCTTGCCGAGAAGTCCGTGATGCCCGACGGCAAGCCCGTGGTCGGCGGTGAAGAAGATCCAGGTGGAGTCAGCTTTTCCAGACGCGTCGAGGGCGTCGAGGATGCGTCCAATCTGCTCGTCGAGGTGCGTGACGAGAGCGTAGTACTCGCGGCGATGCACCTTCACGGCTCGTTCGGTACGTGGAAAGGGGGCAAGCTTCTCATCCCGCAGTCCACGACCAGCTCCCATCTGCTCCGCATAGGGATACTCCGGCAGGAAGGGCTCCGGGAGGGCGATCCGCTCCAGCGGGTAGCGATCGAGAAACTCCTGCGGTGACTGCCGAGGGTCGTGTGGGGCGTTGAAGGCCACGTAGAAGAAGGCCGGTTGGTCACCCTTGCTCGCATCGGCAAGAAAGTCGAGCCCATCGTTGGCGGTGACCTCGCTCCAGTGGGTGCCACCCTCCCAGAAGCCGCCGAGCGAACGGTCGGTAGGACTCCAGGGATCCTCGCCTTCGGCGGGCGGCCGCGAGTAGGCGGAGGGGGTGTCTTTGGGCATGCCTGGTCGCACATGACGGGCGACATCAAAGCACTTCGCGGCGTCGGTCCGGATATGCCACTTGCCGGTCATGTAGGTGCGGTAGCCTGCGTCGCTCATCAGCTGCGGCCAGAGCACGCCAGCTTCCCGCTGGGCATCCGTCTTCTGGTAGATGCTGTTGGCGTCCCAGACACTCCGGCCGGTGATCAGCATCGTACGGCTTGCCACACACACCGCACCACTCCACGACCCCATGTTGTAGGCATGGCTGAAGGTGGTGCCGCGGGCGGCCAGACGATCGAGGTTGGGGGTGTCGATATCGGTGTGGCCGAAGGCACGGATCGCCTCGTAGGTGAAGTCGTCGGCGAAGAGAAACAGGATGTCGGGCTTGCTGCCAGCAGGCCCCTCGGCGGCGACGGCACGTGTGGCTAGCGGCGACGCATCGTCACCCAGGAGCACGGCCAACAGTCCGACAACACACACCGTCCACAGCAATCGCATCACAGACTCCTCCTGGATCGTTCCCCCTTGATCTCCTCCAAAGGCTCTTCGTATCCCCAAGATGCTTTGAGCCAACCCAGAGCATACAGGCTGCACAACTGTGTGAGACGGTTTTGCTGAGGCGGCAGCAGACCAACGTGCGGTTGGGTAGCATGCGGACTTACTTCTGTCACCACTGCCACGCTCACACCCACATTCTGTTCGGGAGGCTCGCATGTCCACGCCACGCTCTTCGCATCGTTTCGCCGGCCGGGACCATTCTGCTGCCCAGCACGGTGTCGTCAGCCGTCGCAGGTTTGTGGGGCTTTCGGCTGGGGCAGGGGTCGCAGCCCTACTGTCACCGACGTCTGGCCCATTGGCGATCGGGCGTGCCATGGCCGATCCCACTGCAACGGATGCCCTGGCGGGTCGGCTGAAGAAGACGCTCAAGCTTGGCATGATCAAGTTGCCAGGAGCAACGCTTGCAGAGCGGTTTGCGGTAGCAAAGGCCGCAGGCTTCGATGGCGTTGAGATGAGTTTTCCCGGTGGCGATGTCGCTGAGACAAAGCAGGCGATTGCCGAGAGTGGACTGCCAGTCGACGGCAGTGTGTGCGCGGGACACTGGCAGATCAGACACACCAGCGGTGATGAGGCCAGCCGCCGCCAGGCACTCGACTCGCTGCTGCAGGCCTTGCGGGACACCCATGCCGTGGGCGGGCACAGCGTTTTGCTGGTTGTGGGGAAGGGGGAAGACGGCCCCGAGGAAGAGATCTGGGAACGCTCGGTGGAAAACATCTCCAAGGCGATCCCGCTCGCTTCCGAACTTGGCGTGCAGATTCTCGTCGAGAATGTCTGGAATCAGTTCCTCTACGATCACGACGGGGCTGCTGACCAGACAGCCGAAAAGTTTGTCCGTTATATCGATGACTTCCGCTCGCCCTGGGTGGGCATGCAGTTCGATATCGGCAACCACTGGAAGTATGGGCCCACCGGTGACTGGATCCGGGCCCTGGGACATCGTGTGTTGAAGCTTGATGTGAAAGGCTTTTCACGAACAGCGAACAGCTTCACGCCGATTGGCGAGGGCGACATCGATTTTGCAGACGTACGCAAGGCTCTCCGCGAGATCAACTTCCACGGCTGGCTGGCGGCTGAAGTTGCCGGTGGTGATGAGGCGTATCTCCGCACGGTTGCCTCGCAGATGGATGCCGCCTTCGGTCTCTAGAGGGGCGTGTGGTCCGCGGTAATGGGCTGCGGCTACTGGGCTGCAGTCATTGGACCGCACCATCGGTACTGAGGAAGTCGGCAAGCGTCTGCAGGTTGGCGACGGTCGCCCGCATGTCAATCACGGGGCCTGCCTGCTTGTGATACCGCAGGCCGTCGTTGCTGACCCAGCCGCCGCGGGCATCGAGTCCCGCGATGACGTCGCGTACCTTTTTTTCGGAGACACGCCGCGGTGACCGTGTGTGTGAAGCCAGCCGTTCCTCAGGGGAGAGACTGCGGAGCTGCTCATACTCGCGACGCAGCGAGGACACCTTCGAGGTGACAGTGAAGCCGTAGTGCGTGGGGAGATCGTCGTCGTCGTAGGTCAGCGTGTAGTCGCGGGTAAAATAGAGTGGCCGGTTGGTCTTGAGTTCGTAGAAGCGGGCCAGACTGCCGTCTGAAAGCGTCGATGCCTCCAGGTAGTCAAGCGCAGTGGGGATCGGCTCGAGGTATCGGGGAATGCCTGTACGGCGATAGACGTCGAGCAGCGTCGCGATCACTCCCTGGGATTCACCCCCTGTGATCGCTGCCGGCTCAAACTTGCGAGCCCAGATGGGATGCATCTGGGCGTTGTACTGCTGGGCCCACGCAGGCTGTGGCGGAGGCATCTGAGCCAGCAGGAGAAAGTCAGCGGCTCGCAGGGCTGCCTCACGGTAGCTGGGCTCGCCATACACCTCTTCTGCCAGAAAGAGGGTCTCCAGCACATCTGGCATCAGGCCGTCGTTGAGTGTGGGCTGCGTCCAGTATTCCTGATGACCCTGGTACTCCCGCGACCAGGTCTCCGGAAAGCTCGCCTGTCGCTTGGGAAACTTGCCCGCGGCCGCGGGCGAATCCGACCAGACTTGAGGAAAGCCTCCATTTTCAAACTGCCCTTTTTCGAGCAGGCCGGTGAGCCCGGCGATCGCCGTCTGATGCACGCGGGCGTCTTGAAAGCGAAGGGCTCGGTCGAGGTGGATCAGAAAGCGGAGGGCAGACTGGGTTTTGTCGTCGTCGAGGCTCGACTGGTCCTTCTGTTTGGGCTGCGGTGGCTCCACCTGATAGGCCCACTTCTTTCGACGCTCTGCCGCAAACTCGATGCTCGCCTGCCAGCCGCCCGACCGCATCTGACCCTGCCGCAACGCTTCTGCGGCAGCGAGGGCAGCGTCGCGAAACAGCGGCTGACCGGTGGCCTCGTAAAGCCGCACGAAGGCAGTGCCGACCGACGGTGTGCCGGGCGGCTGAATCCAGATCGTGTCTTTCTCGACAACGCCCTCGCCCTCGCGGAGTGTCAGGTCACTGCTGTATCGCCAGACGTAGCCGCCATGGCTCGCCACCTCGGTGCTGAGGAACCGCACGGCCCGCTCGGCTGCGTGCTGCGCATCGTTGCGGAGATCCGCCTTGCTCGACGCGGGCAGGACAAGAGCAAGCACACCGGTAATGACGACGAAGTGTCTCAGTAAGAAACGCATCCGAACTCCCTGTGATCGGCTTGTTTGCCGCCGGCATTCTCTCAGCTGGAGATCATATCTCGGAAATGTTTGGAGACGCATTGGAGCGAGAGAAAGGTGGCACTCCATGGGGGCGGCACATCGGGAGATTTTGGTCGCTACCGATTTTGGGGAAGCGAGCGTGGCTGCAGTTTCGCACGCATCAAAGCTTGCACTAGAGTCGAGTGCTCAGCTGCATCTGTTACATGTCTTGCCACATCATGAGTGGTCGCCAGGTGAGCTTGCCGATGAACGCCGCCACGTGCTCGAGCGGCTCGGCACGGCGATCACCGCCGATGTGGAGTTGGCACTGAAAACGGTCAAAGAGGTCGTCGTAGGACATCCCGCCGACGAGATCGTGGCCTACGCGCGGCGGCGAGGCTGTGATCTCGTGGTCGTGGGCACCCACGGCCACAATGCCCTGCGGCGGCTGACGCTCGGCAGCGTGGCCCAGCAGGTGCTCCGCGAGTCACCATGTCCGGTGGCCGTCATTCGCCCGCATGGAGGAGGAGGCTGGGAGGCCGATGGCGGGCCGGTGTTTGTGGAGACGCCGATCAGCCTGGAGTCTCCAGCGCTCGATCTGATCGACCGTGGGCGGCGGCTCGCTGCGACGGATGTGCATATCGATCCGGTCAGTGCGACCCGGTATTCCGTCCGGCTGCGGATCGACGGACGGTTGGTGGAATACTGTGGGCTCGAGTCGTCGGTGGCGCATCACCTCATCAATCGACTCAAGACACTTGCCGGACTCGACATCACCACCTCGTTTCGGCCTCAGGAAGGCCGGCTCCGCCTCCCGGTTGAGATTGATGACACGGAGGTGCGGATCACCACGGCACCGGTCGCTGGTGGCGAGGCGGTGTCGCTACGGCTGCTCGTGCGGAGTCGAGTGTTTTTGCCGCTGGAAGACCTCGGACTGTCGACGACACACCTCAACGCCATTCGAGACATGGCGCAGACCGCCGAAGGACTCGTGGCAATCAGTGGGCCGACTGGCGCCGGGAAAACAACGCTGGCCTACTCGATGCTTGAGTCACTCGCCTCGGTCGACCGCAACATGGTCTCGATTGAGGATCCGATCGAGATGGCCGTGCCGTTCATGCGGCAGCTCGCCGCGGATGAGAAGCATGGGCTCACCCTCGCGGCGGGCCTGCGGGCGATCCTCAGGATGGACCCGGACGTCGTGTTTGTGGGGGAAGTCCGTGATGCTGAGACGGCCAATGTGGCGATGCAGGCGGCAAACAGTGGCCGCTATGTGCTCTCCACGCTGCATGCCCGCTCGGTGGCATCGACGGTGGCAGGGCTCGTTGGCATGGGGCTCGATCGACGCACGCTGGCGGCCAATCTCACGGGGGTGGTGAATGTGCGACTCGTGCGGCGACTCTGCACGGCCTGCCGGAAGCCCGCAGCCCCTTCCGAACACCTGCTCGCTCGATGCGACCAGGCCGGTGTGCCGAGGCCGAGTGAAATCTTTCGCCCCGAAGGCTGCCAGTTCTGCCGGGGCACAGGCTATCGAGGACGGATTGGGCTCTACGAGGTGGCGAACGTCGACACCGCAATGGCGGCCGCCATCGTCGAAGCGATGGACGAGCGTGCCTTTGAAGCAATGCTGCGAAGCAGTGGTGTTCCGCCGCTGATCGACGATGCCGTCAGGAAGATCGCCTCAGGCATTGTCGGTGAGCGGGAGGCCACCAGCGTGCACTGGCTGGCCTGAGCTACGACGCCATCTCCGGCCGCTGTGGCCGTTCCGGCCGGCCGCTGCCACGGCCAGGTCCGCCTTCACCGCCACGTCCGTTTCCACCGCGTCCGCCGCCACCACCGCCGCCTTCACCGCCACGACGGAAGAGGTTGGCCATGCCGCCGCGAAACTCTGCTTCTGACACCTTGCCATCGTTATCGGTGTCAAGCGTCATCAGGCGATCAGCCATCGGATTGCCTTCAACTTCGCTGGCAGTGAGTGAGCCGTCGCTGTTGGTGTCCATGCGGGTGAAGAGCGTGGCGGGATCGAAGCGGCCTTGCCCTTGGCCGCCACGCTGGCCGCCTGGCCCACCGCCACCTGGGCCACCACGCGGC
>Ga0181607_10003302_pt1 | contig 14076 bp, 10 predicted proteins | sample 041ome_9_FD_132420 | JGI IMG/M metagenome (GOLD analysis project Ga0181607, IMG submission 132420) | Coastal salt marsh microbial communities from the Groves Creek Marsh, Skidaway Island, Georgia - 041413US metaG (megahit assembly) | ecosystem: Environmental > Aquatic > Marine > Intertidal zone...
CGCGCTGGCGCCCGCGCTGGCGCTCGCGGCGCCCGGCGCTGGGTCGGCGGCGTGCACGAAACGGCACTGCGCGCCGTTGCGGCACGTGCCGGCGAGGTAGTACTTGCACGTCTCCGTCATGGCGACGGCGAAGCGCGCGCGCGTGAGTGACGACGTCAGCGCTCGTGGGCACCTGCTGAGGGAACGGGGGCGCGGGCGGATCGCCGTTGCGACGCGGGGGCGAGGAGGCGGGTGATGCGTGCGGTGAGTTCGTGTTCTTTCGAATGACAGCGGTACTAGGTGCGCGGCTAGCCCGCGGCGGGGTTGGGTAAGGGGTAGATGGAGTTGTAGTGCACCTCGGCCCAAAAGGAAATCCAACAGACGCGCGCGCTGCGTTTGATTTTAGGCTGGATTTCGACCACAAAGTTGTCCTTGTAGGATGAAATAACGCACATGGCGATGCCGTAGGCGTCAGCGGCGGCTTGGAGGGTGATGTGATCGCCCCATGTGGTGTCAAGGCTCATGGTTTGGACGTATTGGTCGTAGTCTTCGGGGACGTACGGAGCATAATCTTCGGCGGCGCGGCGGAGTTGGTTGATCACCACCGTACGGCATTCGGCGTGACGCTCTTGATCTTGGAATAATTGATCGGCAATAGCACGGAATTGGCAGTTACCATCGCCTCGGACAACTTTTTCTCGCAATCCATAGAGCTTGAGCCGAGTATCGAGACGCGTGTGGTCTGTATCCGCTTCATCAGTCGTCGGCACTTGAACGATAACCTTGGGTTGGAAGTCAACGCTTGCTGCGCTATACATAATTCCCTGAGCAAATGAGTCTTCTGCCATCGACGGTGGAGGTGGAGGCGGTGGCGGTAAAAGGGAGTGCGCGTGCCGGTTGACGCTGCCGCTCGCGCCGACAACCGCCCGATTCGGCGGCGGAACCTGCGCACCTAGATGCGATGATACTGGACCTATCACGGACGATGACGACGACGAAACCGTCGTTGCGTTGTCAATATTCGTTGCTCCAGTCCTTAGTGGTGGCCCATCTATATCGCCACGTCCGGAGGACTGCGCCGCCGCTGCTCGAGCCGCGCTCGCCGTCTCGCTCGCGCTCGGCAATTTCGCCCCAAACATCGAGTGCTTCGACAGCGACGCCTCTGTCGGCCGAGCGACATTCAATGACGTCCGTTCCATCGCTGCTGTGACCCCCGCTGCCGGTGTTGGCGCCGCATTGCTCGCTACATCTAATCGCCCGCTCGGGCTCGCCTCTACGTGCGTCCCGCCTTGCGTCGCCGAAATCGGCGGTGGCCTCACTGGCGGCGCCCCTATCGCTATTTCGTTGTCCCCATATAGTCGCCTCCATGACTCTGCGGCTTCATCAATCACCGGTGCCAGTGTTTCCATCTCTCCCAGGGCATCTCTCGTCCGCGCCTCCTCGCGTCTTGCGCGCGTCTTGTACTTGCTCGAAGTCCAATCCGCGTGCTCCGTCATCGTATCTAGCACTAACGACACGTACGCATAGAGCAATCGATAGAGTTGTGGAAAGTTATCTTCCGCGCGGAACACTTTGGCCTGCGTGACCGATGCACGAGCGATAACGATGGTGAGTCGACGAGGATTATTAAATTCGCCAAACCAAAGGTGCCCGCTCCGAGAACGACGACGCGCGATGCGTGAACGCGACAACAGCCGAGACGAGAGGCATATTTGCGGGTACGTACCTGTAGCGCAATGTGCTCAGCCGTTCTGAAGTAGACGTCTAACGACGCACGCTGGTCGACTTCTTGTCTGCGCACGCGCCTGCGAATCTCCTTCGTCGACGGAGGCGGTGGCGGCTTCGTCGACGACGCGAGTGCGGGCGCGTGATTCACGCGCGCCATGATTGAGACGCCCTTGTACCCACGCGCGACCGTGTGTGCTTGAGTGCGTCGTGCGCGTGCGTGAAAGAATGAAGACTAATCAGCTAATTTACACAACTACCGCTTCACGTCGAGTCGTTGACTTTCGGAACCTCGGATGGCTCTTGTGTCGGCCGAAGTACGAAGACCGCGTCGTCGAGAACGTATGCGCCAAACTTGTGATCACCTTCCGATATATACGGCACCCGCGAGAGTTTGAGCAAATCAAAACCACTGGGTTTGATTAAATTTGTCCACAAGCTTTCGACGCCGGTTTCCCACGACCCCGACGAAGGCGCGTCGACAAATTCACTCGGTTTACCTCGCGTGCCGTCCGCTCGTTCAACGAATGGACGAAACGGGACGACAATAGCGAGGATAACCACTCCTGTGGTCTTATTCACCGCCGCACGTAGATCTCGAAGTAGTGCCGTGGGAGCGTCCACGCGGTCGACCAAATTTAACGCCGAAACGACGTCGAAACCGTCGCTCGGTAAGTCTTCATGTCCCATCGCCCGCACCCGCTCGACCACACCCTCGACGGTGTCACTCTCGAGTACTGCTCTGAAGTTTTTCTCACGCAATCGCGCCACCATCCCGGGCGAGCTTTCCGTGGCGCATACTTTATCTACTTTTGCGGCGAGCCGAGACGTGACGTCTCCGCAGCCAGCGCCGACGTCCAACGCCCACTCACGCCCACACCCCGTGCCCGCCAATAGCGCCTCCACGTGCGACTCGCTAAATACAAACATTTTCCCTCGGCCAATCACCGCGTTAGCCTCAGTGAGCGACATCGTACGCCGGAGCTCCGTGCACCGTCGAGCCCGTCGCTCGTGCGTCCATGTCGACTTCTTCCGAGATGAAATCAAGAACTCATTCGTCTCATCGTCGCGCTCAAGTGGTACGAACGCGTCTCGTAGCGCGTCCGACGTGAACCGACCGCCCAAGCACCCGTAATCTAGATCACTCGGCGTGAATACCGCGTCGCAGTGGGCGCATATGATGGGCAAGCGCTCCAGCGCGTCCGCGCTCGGCCATCCGAGTACGCGTCGCAGCGCGCCATCTTCGCGCGGCATCGACAGCGCGTTCGTTCGCACGTGTATTCTCCCGCGGAACTGTGGTTTGGCGATCGCCGCGGCGCGCATATGGTGCGCCAAGGGATGGCGTCTTGACGTCATAAAGTACCACGCCAGTGCTCGTTGCTCGTTCGGATGATGTCGACGACGACGACGGCGGCGGCGCGACTGATATCGCGCGGTGCAAACGCGCGAGGCGTACTTACGGTCGTCGCGGTCGCAGCCTTGGTGCTCGCGACGTGCGTCGCGCGCGTCGATGCGGGCGTCGTGCGCGTTGAGGTTGGTGGATCGAGCGAATCTAGTGCCTTCGAAACGACGTACGTAGCGGTCGACGCAGACGTCGTCGTCGAGCATGCTTTGGGTGGAAGTGCGCGTGATGATGTGCGTGAGACGTCGCCGTCGGTAGTTTCGATGGCGACGATGCGAGACGGTCGTGAATATGGCTACGAGGACGTTGAACTCATATTCGTCGCTCGAGGCGCGAAAGCAGAAGACATTGACAGCGACGCTTTGCGTCGGATCCGCCATGGGTTGACGTCTGGTGATGTGTCGACGACGACATCTACTCGAGATGTTGTCTATGCGCCGAACGCCCACGGTGGCTCGCATGTCGCGGACATCGTTGTTGGTTTGGGCGATCGTGAGACACCACGACAGGGTGACGCGCGAAAGGTGTTCATAGCTAAGGCATGCGGTGTAGCGGGTGCGGGTGAAGACGAAGATCCTCTTGAAACATATTTGCGCGCTCGAGCTGCTGGGGAAAGCGAAGTGGCGCAAGCGGTAGTGATGGCGTGCGAAGAGGGCGACGCACGCGCGACTGGAGAATCATTTGCTCAGAGCTTGGATACAATTGAACGCGCAGGCATTCGCGCACTCGGGATTTTTTACGGCGTAGAAGATAGCGTTGCATGCAGTTTAGACTCGCATTCTCCAACTGGACGCGTGTTGTTGGCCTTAGAGCAGGATGAATCCCCTGAATGTGGGTTGATGTGTTCGACGCAAGTCCACCTCATCACTGGGATTATCATCTTTTGGGGACTTTTGCTCACGTTGCTCTATGGTTGGGGCCTCATGACTGATCTTGACACTCCCCAGTATTGGGCGTCACCTGATGAAGACAAAAAAGAACAATAAAATGACATCGTAACTGGTAAATTTAGCTCATGTAACAACAACACGTTTCAAGTTGACAAGTCGAGATGGAAATAGCGCCCACGTGAGTGAGCCTCATTCCGTGGAGCACAATGTTGGGGACAACTCGTCAGGGCGACGACTTTGAAAACATTGAAGTTAATGAAAAATCGTCCGCACCAACAAAGGTGCTTAGCACCTATGGTGGCGTAGATACGGGAACAAATAACTACTTCTTTCATGTACGGTGGACTAATTTTTTCACATACGTCGAGTTTGATTATTTTCATTGATAGATCCTCTTTGCCGCTTCTGCGCTGCTGTTAATCGTCAGTCTCCCGCTGGCATTTGTTTATGTTCCAGCTCTGAGCCCTATTTCGGATTACAAAATCGACAAAGGTGATAAATGCTGGGTGTCATCCTCGACGACGTGCGAGAATAATCTCAAGGCGTACATCTATTTTTGGAACATCACGAATCCAGATGCAGTCATTGCCGGAACCGAGCCTCCTGCGCTCGAAGAGGTTGGTCCTTATGTCATGAGTGATGTTCTGAATAAACGTCAGAACATCACGTTCTCTGATTACGACCGCGAAGTCTCATTTGTATCGACGCTGTATGGAGCAATGGACACAGACAACTTTTGTGAAAATTGCACCGTCGGCGATCAGGTACGACGATAACGGCGCATTCTTATCAAAAGTCACTAACGTTACCTATTTTTTATAGATTATTTCTTTCAACTTGGCCTATATTGGAATGGTTGAATCTTATGGAAGCGAGAAGAATATCTTGGCCATGGCGTTACCGACGACGCTCTCGACGCTCGTCGCTGGCATCGTCGCGCTCTTTTCTGGAATCGCAAGTGATCCTACCCTCGGTCCGAACTTCCCGACGCTTGTGGCCGCGCTTCAAAGTGGACCTGCTGCTATTGAATCACTCGCGATCGAGCAACTCTTCTTCGCAACACCCCTCGGTGGAAACTCTGTCACGCAGCTCTCTGCGGTCGGCGTCCCGTCAGCCTACCTCACGGGATTTCCAGATGTTCCAGAGTTTGTTATCGCAGTCAACACTATACCGGGGATAACGGGAGTAACGGTCTCATCTCTTGCAATTCCAACCGCGACGTCTGTTGCCATGTATAACTCTATAGTTGGAGACGCCACGGGTATGACTGCCGCGCAAACGTTGGCGGCGGCTCCGGGGGACGTCGCGACGGCGTATTCCATCCCTACTTCGTCTGCTCTGATTTGGCAAGCATATCTCGATTATATCATGGTAAGCTATGGTGCGAACGCGTTTCGGGCGTCTTTAGGTCCTTTTCTCGGCCCCACGTCCGGTGGTATGCTCGTCAAACGCTCCGTACATGAGTGGATTTTTGGCTATACCGATCCTGTGGTATCTCCGACGTACCCAACCAGTGACCCCCGACGTTTCATTCGTTCTGTGACGAAAATTCGTGATGTGTCGACGATTGGAATCGATCATGTTCCTTGGACTGTGACAGATAAGTCGACATGGGCGTATCAATATGGCTCCACGCCGTACCGAATCGCTACCGGCGTCTATTCTTCAGAGGAGGCGACGGATATTTTACAACGTACCGACGGCACGGGGTCAATCACGTATCCGCATTCCGGACACATTGAAAAGATCATCGGTAAGGATATTGTGACTGGTCAGTATGCCGCCATTAAGAATCTCGGAGCTGAGACTGACGTCACCGCGTGGGGAGACTTCGGAATGGGATTGGATTTGAAGCGCTCTTTGACGCTTCGTCGCCGAGCTGGGCGATCCGTAGAAAAGAATGACAAAGTGTCTGTGGAGACGTATGGTGTCGCATACGAGGAGTTCTTACCTTGTCCGATCAATAAAACAAGTTGTGGCCGTAATACTGAATATCACGGATCCTTCAACGTCAGCGGATTTACTCTTATCCCGACGGTGTACACACTTCCACATGGACATCGCGCCAACCCGCGAGTATTTGTAGGGGAAAGCGACATCTCTTCATCTGACTGGCCTTTCGCACCAGATGCAACGAAACATGACATTGAGTTATCCATTTACGAACGTACTGGAAACACAGTGGGCATGCGCGTGCCTATTCAGCCAAACTACAAGATTCAGCCAACAGATGTCTTTTACAGGACGCTCTGGACGAGCGCCAATGGTGGGGCCGTTCATCTCCCAATCGCTTGGACGAGCTTGGAGTATGACATGACTGATGAATTTTACACCTCGATCAAGGACACTATCACGCACATCGAGCTTCTCGTCGCAACTTGGACGTACATCTGCCCTTCTATTTGCGCCATGGGATTGCTCTTGTCCGGAGTAAAGCTCTACGTTCGCCGGGTACTCAATCGCCGACTTTTGGACGAAAATCAATACATGAAAGACTGCACCCGTGATAATTCTCGCGCCATCGAATCTTTCAGCGAGAAACACGTCGTTCAAGACCTCAAGGCAAAAGATGGTAAGCTCGCCTCTCGCCACAGTCGCTCGGGTGTCTCAGCCGCCACCGGCGACGTCGTCGTTAATATCCCATCCAATGCGCGTTAATCATGTCTTATGGTACGAAAACGAACAATATGCAATAAAAATATATCACAATGTGAAATATACGAGTCCTGACCGCACAAACGCGCCGCGTGCAGCGCTTAGTCGTCCAAATCTCCACTCTAACCGCTCCAGCGCCTGTCCCGTCGCTAACCAACTCTGCCACGCGTCAGGTCACCGCCTCATACTTTGCCTCTCTACGCGCCCATCGGCCGCCGACAGACGAACGCACGCGACGAAACACGCGCCCACAACACGTTTTCACGCGCGTCGACGAGCTCTCGTGCTGTATCCGAGCGATTTACGCACGTAATCCACGGCATTGCCCCAATTGACCACCCTCGCGATGGCGTCGGCACGCATGGAGATACGCGACGGGATCGCCATCGTGACCATGGTGAACCCGCCGGTGAATGCGCTGGCGATACCAGTTTTGCAGGGGTTGGAAAAGAACCTTCGTGAGGCGCAGGGTTCGAGTAAAGTTCGAGGGATTGTAATTCGCGGGGACAATCACAAGTTTAGCGGCGGGTTTGACATTACGCACTTACGAAAATCCACCCAAGGTCAGCCATCGAATGACGTGAGCGACTTTAACGCGATATTGTGCCAATTTGTTGAAGGTGGTAGCAAGCCGACGGTGGCAGCGATCGAAACGCTGGCGTTAGGCGGAGGATTGGAGGTTGCGTTGGCGTGTAACGCGAGAGTCTGCACGCCAAAGGCGCAACTCGCACTTCCGGAACTTCGATTAGGCGTAATTCCGGGATTCGGAGGTACCCAGAGGCTTCCTCGCGTGGTTGGATTAGAAAAGGGATTGTCTATGATGCTTAAGAGCGAAACCGTAAAGGCTGAGGATGGGTTACAGCTCGGGTTGGTTGATAAAATTGTTGACCCGTCTCGGTTGCTTGATGAAGCGTGTGCTTTAGCCAAAGCTCTCGCTGACGGTTCGGCGAAACGCAACTTGAGCTTGTATCGCAAGGATAAGTTGCCAAATGAACAAGTTACTCAAGCCATTTTGAAAGAAGCGGGAAAGCAAGCGAAACGTGTACAATCTGTGATGCCACACGTGGCGTTGTGTGTTGACGCAGTCGCCGTCGGTTTATCCCAAGGTCCGGAAGCTGGACTCACTCGTGAGGCTGAGAACTTCAAGAAGGCTGTATCTTCACCCGCTGCAAAGGGCTTGGTCCATTTTTTCTTTGCACAGCGTGCGACAAACGTCGTTCCGGGCGTCACAGATATCGGCCTCAAGCCGCGCCCAACAAAGTCTGTTGGGGTCGTCGGTGGAGGGTTGATGGGTAGTGGTATCGCCACGGCATGTTTACTCGCTGGTATCAAAGTTGTGTTAAAGGAGATCAAACAAGAGTTTTTAGATGCTGGCGTTGGACGCATCCAGTCAAATCTGACGAGTATGGTCCGCAAGAAGAGAATGACAGAAGACAAGGCGCGCCAGTTGATGTCTCTCGTGAAGCCAACGCTTTCCGACGCTGATTTCAGTCAATGTGACATGATTATCGAAGCTGTTATTGAGAATTTAGATCTCAAGCAGAAGATCTTTGCGACTTTGGAACAGGTGTGCAGACCAGACTGCATCTTGAGTACGAACACAAGTACGATTGATATTACAAAGATTGCAGCCAAGATGAAGAACCCTGAGAGAATCGTCGGCGCTCATTTCTTTTCCCCCGCGCACGTTATGCAGCTTTTCGAAATTATTCGCACCGAAAAGACTCCCCCGCAAATTTTGGTTGATACCCTGGGCTTGAGCAAGCAAATTAAAAAGACTCCGGTGGTTGTCGGCAACTGCACTGGTTTTGCAGTCAATCGCGTATTTTTCCCTTACACCATGAGCGCTACTGTTCTTGTCGACATCGGCTGCGATCCTTATGCGATTGATCGTGCGATCACTATGTTTGGTATGCCGATGGGACCTTTCAGACTCGGTGATTTGGTTGGCCATGATGTTGGCGTTCACGTTGGACAGAACTTCATCGATGACTTCCCGAATCGTGTCTATCAGTCACCACTCATTCCGTCTCTGCTCGCCAGTAAGCGATTGGGTGAAAAATCTGGGGCTGGATTTTACAAGTATGACAAGTCACGTAGAGCGACGCCTGATCCAGACGGCGTCGCTCCGCTCATCGCGCAGTCACGAGCGCAGTCACGACTCCCACTCGATGGATCTCCAGTACCCGCCGGTTTGTCTCCGGAGGACATCGCGGAGATGATCTTCTTCCCTGTCGTTAATGAGGCGTGCCGCGTTTTGGCGGAGGGTATTGTTGTAAAGTCGAGTGATATCGACACCGCGGCTATCCTAGGTATGGGATTTCCGGCCTTCCGAGGCGGTATCGTCCACTGGGGAGATAGCGTAGGACCGGCGGTCATCGCGAACAAGCTTCGAGGATGGGCAACCAAGTACGGTGGTTTATATCAGCCTTGTCCGTATCTGGAAAATTGCGCGATTCAAGGTAGAACTTTGGCTCAGGGACCGATCGATACGAGTATTAAGGCTCGTTTGTAATTAATTATACAGTTTTGGATGCAACTAAACGCGACTTTTATCGTTTGAATGTCGTCGCTACCTATGACCCGATGCATATAGCAACCGCTGCGGCTAGAGTAATTTGGATCCCATTCACCACGTCATTTGTGAGCCAATCAAACCCCTGTTTGCCTTGAACGAGCGCACCGAGCATGCTTTCGAACGAAGTGGCGACAAAGGCGGCAAAGACGCAAATCCCGACGCTGTCGCCGCTTTGCAACTGCCCAACCGCCATCGCAAGCGCGGCAAACACCCCCGATATGACGAGACCTGCGACAGTTCCTTCGACGCTGACGGCTCCTTCAGTTCCTCTGGGGACGAGTTTGAACGGAGGCGTACTCATATAGGTTGTCTTCCCGTATGCTTTGCCAATCTCACTTGCCGTGGTGTCGCTCAGTTTGCTGCAAAAGCTGGCCACAAAACCGAGTCGCCACACGTCGAGTGAGATGGTAGTCATCCCCGATAACGCCATGATTGCGCATATAATCCCGGCTGTACCACTGCCCCACACGCTACCCGGTCCTCGTCGTCCGCCACGCGCCTCAGCGATCCCCTCGGCCTGTTTCTGCTTAATTTTCACCTTTGTCACCGCGCTGCCGGCGATAAAGTAGGCGCAGACGAGGACGTAGCCCCCGAGACCAAACGCAGCCATGACTATCTGATATCGCGAGAAAAGAACGGGTCAGTCGCAAGAACAAAGTGTTGCCCAGATTATGTGGGTCGTTTTATACACCGTCACGGATGGGATCAGATTGAAAACTTATGTAATGTTTCTTCGCTCACGGAGCGGCCGTCGCTGGTCCGTGAAGAACCGCGTTGCGCACGCTCAGAAGTATCTGCGTTGGTCGTCACGCCCCATCGATCGGATAATATCGGTTTATAATTGAATGATGACACACATTATCGACGATTCTCGCGCGTAACGATCCTTACCGTGCCTAAAAACCATGAGTGCGCGATGCCCGCGAGCGTCAAGCCCAAACGCAACACACTAAACCCAGCGGTGAACACTGCGGTGTTCGCTACCGCCGCTGGAGCTAATCCTGGAGAACTATTCTTTGCAAACTCAATCACTGTCGTCAAGGCCACAGAAACATCCGGAAACGCGGTGCACTTTGAGGATCTCTTCGCAGACGATTCTTCACCCAATTTACGTCGCTTGACCGGCTTCACCGCAGCACACGAGCCATCGGACGTTGTAAGACTACGTCGAGACGCTCGAAGATGATGCTTTGCATAAATTGGTCGTAAAGCGAGCGCGTGCGCCGCAGTGAGCATCGTCGTGGTGTCGACGAATGCCGTTCCAGGCGCGTCTCGGGACGGTTGACCCACAGTGCAATATCGATCGATTGTCAATCGAAACTATGACTCGCTTTCGATTGAAAGCAACATCCAAAGACGCGTACTGTTTGCACGTTGAAATGTACCAGTTTCAATTAGAAGATATCTTTCAAAGCAACTATCATCGAATTCATCGATGAAACACAAGACGCACTTTCATTGAAAGCAACAAATACAGTTTATTCATAGAACAAAATACTCGCTTTCGTGAAAGCGAAAGTTTGAAAGCAGCGTCATCGATCGATTATACCATTTGCTTTTGACGACCCATCAGGCGCGTCGTCGTCATCACCTGTGGCGTGCCCTCGCGCACGCACAGCGCCCATTAGACGACGCGAACGACCACCAATGACGTTCGCCGCCTGCACACACGTGCGTCATACACCGATGCGCGTCGCTGCGCCGCGCGTGTCGCGTCCGATGGCTCGTGCGCTGCGGTGCGCCGGCGCGTTGCGCGGCAAGCGAACTCTTGGGCCCAGAGCCGCCGCTGGGGATGCAGATGACGACGCGTTTAATGACGCCATTCCTCTGGAGTTTGACATTGACACCACAAGCGATGAAAATATACTCACTACGGTATTAAACCGGGCAATATTTGAGGAAAACTATGCGCTCGCGGGTAAAGCTTCGGCAAAGTTAAAGGCGATTCAGGGCATAACAGACCCAAAGGAGCAACTGCTCGATTGGCGCGCGTTGGGCGTGGCGAATTGGATCGCTACTCGTGCGGAAGACTTGGGCTTTAGGTACCCAACAGCCATTCAACGCCGCGCGGCGTTGGCGATGATGAATGTGAATGACGTTGTGATATCGAGTCAGACTGGGAGCGGTAAGACGCTCGCATACTTGATGCCGTCGATTGATGGTATGAACTTTGTCGGTCGAGGGATGTTGCAACTGCTTATCATCGTGCCAACGCGCGAACTCGTGGTGCAAAATGTGATGTTGATATACCGTATTCTCGGAGGGAACATTTCGTCGAAAATGCCTGGGGATGCGGGTAACATCTTTCGGTACATTGGACCGCGTGGCATAAAGGTGAAAGGAGTGTTTGATTTTGATAAACACGTTCGCGAGCCCGATCCAGACACATGCGTGGCGGAGATTGTCGTGGGAACACCAGATGAATTGAAATTATTAAAACTCCAGGGTGATTTGGAGGTAGATTTGGCGCAATTCATCGTCGCGGATGAAGTGGATGTGTTGTTTGAGAAGTTTCCGGATGCGATGGACGTGTTACTCAAGCCTTCGCCATACGAGCCTGTGATGGAGGATCGTTGCGTGTGTCTATGTGGTGTCGCTGTGCCACGCTCAATCGTTGACAGTTGCGCATCTAAGGGCTTGATAAAAAAGGATGCCATCTGGATATCCACGGGAGGTGGGATGCGTGTCCCACCTGGCATCACGCACCGCACGATAGTCGTCAAAGACAAGTCGCGGAAATTAATAGCGCTGACCCGTCAGCTTCGTAAAGACTTGGAAGACGCTGGCGAAGACGCACCACCGCCGCGAACGTTCATTTTTGTGCCGAACTCTGTGGCCGCGAAGACGACCGCTGGGCCAGTTCGCAAAGCGCTTTGGGGTGAGCATAAGCTACTCATGCTCCTGCCTGAAGGCGTCGAGGCACTTCGTACGGTGCAGGATTTCAAGAACAATAAGGCGAGTATTCTGATTTGCACTTCGGAGTCAGAACGAGGATTAGATATGCCAAACATTCAGCACATTTACAGTTTAGATGCGCCGTCTACGAGTAGCTACTTACATCGCGCAGGCCGATGCGGTCGTCTGGGTGCGACTGCTCCGGGAGTTGTGACGTCTGTCGTTAGCGAAGACGAGTTGACGACGCTTCGTCAAACTTACGTCGATCTTGAAATCAGTGGTGTCATCCAGCTGGAAGAGCTCGAGGCGAGAGAGTACGAAACAGAGGAAGAAACGCAAAGACAGCTTCTCGATGACACATTCTTCCTCATTGATGCGCAAGCGGATGCCATCAACACGCTCGAAGGAATTTACGAGAGCAAAGACGCCGTCAAGGATGACGATGACGATGACGATGACGATGACGATGAGAGTTGAGTTCAAGTGATTCAGGTGCACTAGATATTTAGAGCCGCAATTTTAATTATAAAACTATTTTAGAAACAGTACTCGACACAAGCGACTTATCCGCAACCGCCGCCACCCTTTGGGCGATTGAACTCGTCCTCGTAATCCCCTCGAGCCCACTTCTTGAAATCTTGAAACATCTCCTTTGGTTTGTTTGGAATACTCTCAATGGCACTGAAGATGTCTAACAAATCCTGGTTTGGATCCTCCATACCTTGCTTGGTGGGGATTCCTCGGATAGGGGCCAGTCGTTTTCGAACCGCCGTCATCGTTGCTCCGATGAGCTTCTTTTCCGCCATACGAAGCTTCGCAGTCTCAATCTCGCGAAGAGAAAGCTTCTTGTCAACATTCTTCAACAAGTTCAACTCATCTTCTTCGTTAGTGTCGTACTCAGACATGAGCTCGCGACAGTCGCCCATAAGAAGTTGCAGAATTTCATACTCGTTCATCACTGAAACAATTTTATCCTCTTCAAACGACACCGCCATCAATTCACCCGGGTCTTGAACCCGCGCGAAGCGCAGGTAAGAATACAACTGAGTCGGAAGTCGATCCTCATATACCGGGAAGAGCTGTTTCTCGGCGCTCATACCCATGCCTTCCAACACTTGTTTCTTCGCCGTGTATAAGCGGTCCGAAGCGACGATTTCCGTGGTCATGTACAAGTAGTCTCCAGGATGCGTGGAATCAACTAAACCGATGTTCAAGAACAGTTCACCGTTATTTCGTTGTAATGGATCGATCTGCAACACCGTAGAGTTCGCCGCCGCTTTGCTCGTAGAGCGCAAAATCACGCACTCACTCTCAAAGTCGTAATCCGCCGGTCCGCAACGCACTCGTCCATCGCTCGCCGAAGGCGGTCGCACGCCCGGCACAGGAGAGCCACAAATGGGAATCAAATCTAACACTGGCACCAACGCATAGCACGACGCCGAGGGCAACCACGTCGCCTTGGCACAAACCGTCGCCAACGCGTTTACGAAGCGCTCCTTTGTAAAAAACTCATACGCGTCTGGAGGATACGCCACAGGATCGCTCTTAATCACCTCTAAAATCGATTCAAACTCCTCCACCGCACTCCTCGCACGATCCTCCGCATCGCCTCTCACCGGACTCCCCTTCAACAGCGCAAAATCATCCTCCTTCTCCCAAAACAATGGCGCATCTGGATTCGCCTTCAACGTCCGCACGTACGGAGCCCACTCGCTCGCCTCCCCCTTGATGCGCTCCGCGCACAACCACAACGCCAAACCAATCAACTCCGCCCGTCCCTCCGCGAGTCCACTCACAATTGCACACCCTCCGACATCCACAATCGTCACCGCAACGCTCTGCGGCACGCGAAGCACGACATCATCCGCCGACACATCCTTCCCCAGCGTCACCCCGAGCACGCCGCGCTTGTCCCCATACCCATCGGAAAACTTTAACGCCGTCGCATCGAC
>Ga0181607_10003307_pt1 | contig 14055 bp, 14 predicted proteins | sample 041ome_9_FD_132420 | JGI IMG/M metagenome (GOLD analysis project Ga0181607, IMG submission 132420) | Coastal salt marsh microbial communities from the Groves Creek Marsh, Skidaway Island, Georgia - 041413US metaG (megahit assembly) | ecosystem: Environmental > Aquatic > Marine > Intertidal zone...
AAAGTTAATTATTGATTTTTAAAGGCTCACCTATAAAGGCATTATTTAAGGCCGCATGGGAAACGCCCAAGACGATCTTTTTAAAAGATAACTTATTATATCATAGTGAAGACTCTATATTCAAGCCCCCACCAATAATAAAATATAACAAAATATTGCCATGTTTTTTAATTAATGTTTTAATTGTTAAAGTTCTTTATCTGAATTTTAAACAACTCCTAAAATATGCAACAACTAGAACTGTTTGAATACAGAAGAGATTGTCTGTTTGATTCTAAAAATCAAATAGCTCATTATTTTGATATCCTTAAAGAAACTGAAGACACCATTAGTTATGCAGAACATATTGAGCCCAATAAAGGTTATGCAATAGCTGGTATGGAATTTGAAGAATATATTGATGTTAAAATGGATAAGCTGAAAGGACTTACTTATGATCAGATATTCACTTACTTAAAAAATGCCAAAAAAGAAGATAGATTAGAAAAATATAAGGCATTATTGAAGTTTAGAAATATTCCTTTTGAAGAAGATTTGTTTACTTGGAACAATGATGATCTTTAAAATAAAAACATAATCGAAACAAAATTAAGACCAAATAAAAACAATAAATACTATTACTAGTTTTTATATGTCAATTCTTGAAACAATAATATTATTTGAAGTTATTTATTTTATTCATTACATGATCTCAAATTAAGAGATCTATTTGAGTTTTATCTCTTCAAATAGAATAACGTTGATTAAAACTAATCAATATAAGCATGTACAACTGTACAAGCATAATGTTCTAAAAACTTATTATTATGATAATCGTATTTAGACATTACCATTCGTGGCTCCTCTTCATCTTTAAATAAAATTACCTGAAATCCTAATTCATAATCTTCAAACCTAGCTGTAAAATAATCTTCACCTGTATCTAATTCATTGCTCTTAATAGTTTGAAACAGACCTTTTTGATCATCAAAATAATGAAATGCTGTGGCCTCTAACTTAAATTCTAGAGGCTTATACTTTCTACCATAGAGTGCTGTTTTTAAATTAAGACACGAAATTTTCAAACCTTGGTCAGCTACTGAAATATTTGGCCAAACAAGTAATATTAAAATAATTATTTTTCTCATTTACGAAAATCATAAAAATCACTGATTTCTCTATATTTATGCCTCTCAATTCTCCACAAATAAAAAAAGATTAGGATCAATAAAGGTTGCAAAATAACAAAAATAAGGATGTTAATTAATTCATAACTCAATCCTGTGCAATCAGCCATAATTTCAAGCACTAGCACACACCAATTAAAAAAATCATTAATCATAATTTTTTATGTGAAAGTTCACGACAAAGTTTAGTTGCTTGTAACACCGAAGGTACGAGTTGGTCGAGTTTCCAAGAATTTTTTCTAATATCAAAATATTTTGCAGCAGAAAAATTAATACCATCCACTATTTCAATTTCGTATTTTTTTTCTTCTAAATAGTGTTGATTTAAGTGATAAATATATTCTTTTAGCGGATAGACACCCAGCGTAAACATAACACGCCATCCCATTAAAAATGGACTTACAGTATTTACCTCCGCTGTAAAAGCTTCTCCATTGATCTTGATTGGAATATGTTTGTTTATTAATTGTTTGATATCGCCTGAGTCCTCATACGTATAAAAAGTAAAATTTTGCCAGACTTTTTCACAATTTCTACTTGCTTGAATAAAAAAATTGAGACGGTCTTCATATATTATTTCACCACTAACTCTAGCATATGCAGTTGTCTCAAACCTATCAATAACCCACTCATCATCTGATGCTTGTGCTTGATAGGCAATAACTAATAGAAATAAAAATAAATGTAAGGAAATAAAAATTGTAAATCTCTTCAAGATTTGACCTCAATCTTGAAACCATCATTTTTTAGCAGAGATGTTATCTTTTCTAATAATAAACTGTGATGAATATTGGGGCTTACTTTAAATTTAAAAGTTTTTTTGTAGACTGGAATAGAATTACCGTAAGATATGAAAGCAGATACATGACAATATTTGATATCATTTATTTCCATTAATTAGTGCTCCTTATTAGTTTTAGTTATATTTTTGATAGTAAGTAATTTGTAGTTAGTAATAGTGGCTCCAATCTTTTTTTGAGGATGCTTACGTGATAACAAGGAAGATAATGAAAAAAGACGTAAACAGGATAAAAAAAAATTGGAGATCCAATGCATAATACACTTAGATCACTAGTCTTTGTCTTGACTAAGTCTGAATTTTGTTAAAAAAAAGAATCTAAAAAATGATTATAAAATTTTCTTGCTGAACTATTCCTCTTAACAGTTAATCATTTACCAATCTGATATTTTAATAGTTTGCAAAAATTATTTATCAGTCTCATTTCCTCAATTTTTTGACAAGATGTATTTAGAAGATTTGGATTAAACAATATAATAGTAGTACATTCAGCCCTTGAAATTCCAACATTCAATCTATTCCTACTAAATAAAAAACCTTTATGTCTTGGTATATTTTCTGGATCTGAAGAGGTCATTGAGATGAACACAATCTTCGCCTCTTGTCCCTGAAATTTATCTATTGTTCCAACTTTAGAGTTAAATGGCAGGTTTCTTGTTAGGTTATTTACCTGCATATTAAAAGGCGCAACCACTAATACATCCTCTAACTCAATTTTTCTTTCTTTAGAATCTTTATTGTCTTTACACTTTTTACCAATAATTTTATTCAATAAGTCCTTTATATATTCAGACTCTTCATTAGATTTTTGTGCATTATTTTCATGATTCATAGGAACATAGTTTATTCCCTCGTCATTAATTTGATCTAAATCTAACTTAACATATCTCTCCTTTGTTACTGGATGTGTTTTTAATCTAGAGTCGTAAAAACTAGTGGAAACAAAATCACATATATTTTTGTTTAATCTTCTAGTTTTGTTTAAGAATATTCCTTTTTCTGGTGGGATTGTGTCATAACCCTCTAATAGATACTCTAATGAACTCTTGCTAGAAATACCAGGATGTATTCCTTTAATAGGTTGAGATAATTGCATCTGATCTCCTATTAAGATTATATTTTTTGTTGAAGTGCACATAGCAAGTGTATTGGCAATGGATACTTGTCCAGCTTCATCTATAAATAAATAATCTAATTTTTGGTTAAGTGCTTGATCGGAAAATAACCAAGCTGTTCCTGCAAACAATGAATAACCATCGTAGCCTTCTTTGCCAACTTTACTAATATCTTTAATATATTTACCGTTTAATTTATCTTCTTTTTTTGAACATTTTTTAAAACCAGAGAATTCAAAATCTACTGCTAAATCTTCAACTTTTTTAAGAAGATTGTTTATTGCTTTATGAGAATTACTTGATACTCCAACTTTTTTTCCATCTTTAATTAGAGATAAAATCATGTGTGCAGAAATAAAGGTCTTGCCGGCACCTGGTGGTCCTTGCACTAATAAATAAGATGAATTTAAATTTTTAACAGTATTTTTAGCCTCTTCAATTAAATCCTTACTTTCATCAAAGATAGCTTCTCCTTTTTTGACTTTTAATACATCTGGGAATTCATTTTCAAGAATATCTAGGCCACATTTATATTTGAATTTATTTGAAACTGTATATTCATTTAAAAAAACATTTAATGCTTCCCTGATTACATCAGTTGGTGGTGATCCACTGGGTTTAAAAGTAAATATTTTAGGAGGTATTCCCTTGTTGTTTGAAATAATCTCTACAGTATTTCCATCGTCTTCATCTTCTGTGATAATACCTACAGACCCATAATTTTTTTCTTCAAATAATTCAGATGCAGCATCCCCTTCTTTAGTTTTAAAATTTTGAGTTTCAAATTCATAAATATATTTTGTCTTTTCTGTTTCTTTATCTTCCACCGCTTTAACAAATGTACAATTAGCTAAACATTCACCATCATCTTCTAAAAGGAGAGGTGTTTTATCTAAGCGATCATAATATCTCCAATTATCTGGCTTTTTCTCTCTTCTGTGAAAACCAACCAGATCTACCATTTTGCTAGTGATGGCATTATCTTTTTTTGAATTATTAAGTTTATCTATTAGTTGTAATTCTTCTTCTTCTATTTCTTGAACAGTTTTTTTCTTAGAAGTGGTATTTGATTTTTTATCTTTTTGATCTTCTTCATCTTCTTTTGGAGTAAACCAAGGAATATCCTTTGGCTTATTTTGAAGTAAAAAATTTCTTAAATCTCCAGTCGATATGCAATCCTCTTCGTTATAATGAATAATATCCTTTTTAGTTTTATCATCATTTGTTGAGCACCAATTGTCAAATAATCTAATACTGTCTGCTGCTGTTTTGATGTTAGCTTCTCTTTCTTTTCTATAAAACTTTTCTAAACTTTTAAGAGATAAATCTTTTTCTGATGTTCTTAATGTATGTTCAACAACTCTATATAAATCAACAAATTTTTGCTTTCTTAATAAGTCGTCTACTAAATTATTACCCTCTGGAAAAACTGCACTGTATTCACTAGCTAATTCTTTTAGTGCTCTAGTTTCATAATCATTGTAGTGATAAATATAAGCTTCAGGGTATTCTTTAAGTCTTTTTTTTAAAAATAAAATTAATTCTTTAAATATTTGAAGCTCACTTTCTCTAGTATTATTCTTTACATAAAAATACTTAAAAATACCTTTGTCTTTTTCTTTGAAATATAATCCATGCAAATATTCTAAATTTCTTTTATTAGACTCTGGAAAACCTTCTATATCAAAAAATAAATCACCATCATTTGGCTCAGGTATTTTATAAAATCCTTGACCCTCAATTTGATCTAAAACAATATATTTGTGTTTGCCTGTTAATCTTTTTTCTTCTTGTAAATTTGCTTGTTGATGAAGTCTTTCTAAAGTTAATTTATTTATTTTAGATTTTATTTTGTTAGTTTTTGATTTTGCAAGTTTCTCGACTGTATCAATTCCCTCTTTTTTTAGTTTAACGATTTGAGATTTATTTATTCGAGCTACTTGGTTAATATAGTTGTCACCTTCCCAAATTTTGAGACACTCTTGTTGCCAAATGCAGTAATTACAATGATTGCAACTCTCGGGATATAATTTTTTTTTATCTTTATCTGATATAAATTTTTCAAATTTAGATTGAGTAAAATTAAAGTAATCTAAAAATTCTTTTACTTTATATTTATGATATTCGCTGGCACCATCAATTAAGTGCATAAAATTTGGAACTACACCTGTAAGTTTGCTAATTAAATGAGAATAAGCAGTAATCTGAAGAACATGTTTTGGTTTTAATTTTTTAGTTATCTTTGTGTCATAGACCTCATAACTATAATCTCCTATTTTTGATTTTTGTTTATTCTTAATTATAAAATCTGCCTCTCCTCTAAATTTACCTTCGATAAAATAAGCCTTATAGATAAGATCGTAGCCTGATTTAATTGCGCTTATAGTGTTCTTATATCTCTCATCATCACTTTTAGTTGGATCAATTGTAATATTATTTAGGTATTTCTTTTGAAGTAACTTAAAGTGTTTTTTTTCGTGCTCATCACCATATCTTCTCCAAAGTTTCATATCTTCTGGAGGTTCTTTTTTTTTTAATCCATTCTTATACTCATGAAGATCATTAAAAGTATGATACTTACAGCTTACAAAATTGTTTAAATCACTTGGGGATGTGAATATTTGATCTTTTTTAATTCTCATATTCTAGTTTATAATTATGTGATAGATTAATTTCGTTTATCTTACTAGGCAATGAAAAATAAAAAAAAAATTATTTCAGCTGTTGAGAAAGGATTAAAAATTGCTCTTGAAAATAAAATGAGCACCTACAAAAGAGAAACAAAATATATGCCTTTTATGGATGGTATATTTGGTAAAAAAAATACAGCTATTTATTCTTTTGGAATATCAATTGCTACATGGTTTGGTCAAAACACAAAAGGTGGCTACGAAGAAATTGCAAGAATATTGGGAGAAGCAGCCGGCAAGGAAGTTAAAACACAATATCATATCCCTCATAATATTAATAAAACTACCTCAAATAAGATTTATGACCTTTATCAAAATATTCGAAAAAAAAAATTGAATCCAGATGTTGATGACTTGTCCAAAAAAATAGAGTCTTTTGCTGAAAAAGGTGAAGGAACTCATGAAGATAAAGTTGTTGATGTATTTATAAAAGACAAAGAAAATAATTTAATTTTTATTGATATATCTTCTCCTAAAAGCAACATGAAGGAAGCAGGAGCTTTAAAGTTAAAATTGATGAATTGGCTTGCTTTGGGATATGCTAATTATGAATACAATTCAATTTCAGCAATTATTGGTTTTCCTTATAATCCCTACCATCCAAAACCCTATTCAAGATTTTCAACACAAATCTTTGACAAAGATAAAGATATTTTAATTCAGGAAAAATTTTGGGATACTATTGCTGGTTTTAAAATTTATGATGACCTAATAAAAACTGTACAAAAAGTTGGAGATAAAAATCAAAAAAAAATGTTAGAAAAAATAAGTAATCTTTCTTAGAAAATTAGGTCGTTTTAATTTTTAAAATCTCTTTGGCTAAATTATAAACAACGTTAGTAGGTACAGCATTACCAAACTGTTTTTTAGCTATTTTATCGTTTGGATGAATTTTAAATTTATCAGGAAATCCTTGAAGTCTGCCAGATTCTCTTCCTGACAATAATCTATAATTATTCTTTAAATAAATTTCATTGATAAATTTATTTTTATATTCCTCTGGATCTTTGCCAGAGATAGATTTTGTTGCAATAAAATCTCTATTTTCTGTTGCAGTGATAGTTGCGAAGATATCTGACTGAGGTAAAAAAACTCGATAAACTCCATTTATACCTGCAGAATTTTTAGTATTCACTAATTCATAACGACCATCTTCCTCTTGTATTAAAATATTCTTTTTCACAAGAATTTTTAAACTCTTTATAGTGGTTTCTTTAACTAAGCTTTTGATAGATTTATAACTGAGTGGATTACCATCCCATTCACCATAAATTTTTTTTCTTCTATTCTTTAGAATAGCTAAGCAAATTTTTTTCTCTAATTGAGAAGTTTTAACTAAATCCCAAGAATGGATGGTTGTATGTCCATCTCTAGTATCACAAAATATAAAAAAATCGTTTAATTCATCATCTTTTTGAAAACGATTTCTTGAAAAAGGAATTTTTTCTCCAAAAAGATTTTTAGGAATAAACTTTTTTTTATTTAAATGGCTTGATTTAATATCCAAGTTATCAATAATTTTAGCTAATGGCTTTGGATTACTTGTGGGCATAGGGAAATTAAAATCTAATTTAATATCAACTCTTATACCTACAATAAACAAACGATCTCTATTTTGCGGTAGACCAAAATCATAAGCGTTTAAAACCTTGTGAAATACATCATATCCACATTTTTTAAATTCACTAATTATAAGCTCTAATGAACCTTTATTTCTTGGATCATATAAGCCTTTTACATTTTCAAATATAAAAGCTTTGGGTTTATTCTTTTTAACTAAGCGTATGCTATCTTCCCAAAGTTTTCCTCTAGGATCATCAAAACCTTTTTTCTTACCAGCAACTGACCAAGCCTGACAGGGAACACCTCCAACAACTAGATCAGCTTTTGGTGTTGTTTTAACATTTGTAATGTCTCCAAGAAAAATCTCGTTTTTAGTATTAAAATTATTTTTGTAAACTTCGATTGCATGTTTATCTATTTCTGAATAAGCAACACATTTACCACCCAATTTTTCAAGGGGTATTCTAAAACCGCCTACCCCAGAAAATAGATCAACAAATGTAAAATTTTTAAACATAATTAAGAATCAAGTAATATATTATTTTATCAAAGACATCTTCTTTTATTGAAAAAATTTCTTATTTTTTCATTAAATAAATTATTCTTTCTCTGACTTGGGATATTGTTTTTTTAAACATTTTAGATAACGCAATCTCGGGAACATTTCTCTTATATAAAGCAATCAATTTGTTATCATCTCTGGTAGACCAGCTACTTTGGTCTTTAATTTCAATGTTTTCTTGAGTTTTTTTTTTAGTTACTTTTTTTACTACTGATTTATTATTTACAAAATCTAAAACTTTTTTGTCAAAAATAATATCTTTTTTATTAATTTTATTTAGTAAATATATTCCCTCTAAACTTTTCGCTCTACTTAAGGCTACATAAGTTTGTCCATGAGCAAAGGCACCTGTATCTAAGTCGATTGCTACTTTTTCAAAAGTTTGTCCTTGAGATTTATGAATGGTTGTTGCCCATGCAAGTTTTATTGGATATTGTATAAAAGAACCTTTGATCGAAGTGTCAACTCGATTACCACTAAATTTATATTCATATTTATCCCATTTAGCTTTTCCTAAATAATAAGATTTGTCATCAATTAATATTTTAATTTTATCTTTACTAAGAGATTGAATTGTGCCGAGTGTTCCATTAACCCATTTTTGAGGTATATCGGTATCATTTTTAGTAATCATTATTTGTGCACCAACCTTGAGTTTTAAGTTTTTTTCAACAGGATATTCTTTCTCTTTAAAGGTCCCTTTTACCACAGCATCATAATTAAAAGTTGGAGTTTTTAGTTGATACAAATGACTAAAATTTATGTCATCTACTTTTCTATTAGTGGGTGCTAAAATAATTGTTTCTTTAGGCAAATCATCAATAGTGACTGTCCTATTATTGAGAAATGCTAATTTTTTTTCATCTACAGATCCCGTTCTAATACTATTAAGTAAATCAATAAATGATTTATCCTTTTGTCTAAAGTTTTTTGTTAATTCAATATTTTGAAGATTGCCTTCGGTAAAACAATTAGCGTTAAAAAAATATACTCCTTCTGGGTAAAACTTTTGCATTATTTCTTCATCCGTTTTTCCTATTATAGGATCTAGCTGCATAACATCTCCAAAGACAACAACCTGAACACCACCAAATGGTTCGTCATTACCCCTATTCATTTTTAACGAAACATCTATAGCGTCAAATAAATCAGCTCTTACCAAAGATATTTCATCTATAAGAATCGTATCTAATCGCTTTATTAAATCTTTATCTTTGAGTATTTTAATATCTTGTTGGCTTATAAAATGCGGTGGAAATTTAAAAAAAGAATGAATTGTTTGTCCTTTGGCTTTAATTGCAGTAATTCCCTGAAAAGCTAAAGTTATAAAGTTTTTATTAGTATTTTGTCTAAAATATTCAAGTAGAGTTGATTTGCCAGATCCAGCTTTACCAGTAATAAATAAATTAGTATTTGTATTATCAATTAAATTAAAAGTATTTTTAAATTCTTTGGTTAATTCTAGATTATCCGGAAGTTCTGTGCCTGTATCTAATTTCATAAAATTTATTTACTCAGCTAACAACATTACAGTACGGGTATATTTTTCATCAAAATAATACTTTGCCAGTTTTGCAATATCATTCAAAGATATTGATTTAAGCATAGCATCTGAATTAGTTATTCTTTCAATACTTAGATTGTGTTGTTTGGCATCCTTTAATACACTAAACCAAAAGTCATTAGATTCTAAGCTTGATTGGTAGTTATTTTTTAATGCTAATTTTTGATCTTTAAATACTTGTAGATCAAAATCTTTTGTTTTTATTTTATTAATTATTAAATCAATTTTATCTTTAATTTTATCGACATTTTTTGGATCTGACTCAAAATATGTATAAAAACTCATCAACTGTATTGGTATCTTTTGATCAAAATACTTACTGGCACTTATTGAATATACTAAGTTATCTTTTTCTCTTACTTCATCAAATAAAAGTTTGTCTAAAATTGAAAATAATAATCTAGATTTTATCTTTTCTTTATAACTATAATTAAATTCTTTGTTATAAATTCTCATAACCGTTGCTTTTTTAGAATCTTCTTCAACATACTCAATATATTCTTTGTTTTGATTTCTTCTAATGTTGTGATCAATAAAAACATCGTTTCGATCTAAACTTTTTAGACTTCCAATATATTTTTCAATTAAAGGTTCAATAACTTCAAATTTAAAATCACCAACAAATAAAAAATCAAAATCACCTCCATCAATAAATCGATCTTTATAGAAACTCTGAACTTCTGTTAGATTAATTTTTTCAAAACTTTTGTCTGTTGGATATTGGGTTCTTGGATGATCTTGATAGGTTTTTTTTCTAAACTCTAAATAATATTGATGTTTTGGGCTTTCTTTATCAATTTTGTATTTATTAATTTTAATTTTTTTAAAACGATCTACTTGAGATTGATTAACTCTTAAATCAGTAAAGTTTAAATATAATAATTTAAACATCGTCTCTAAGTTTTTGTTATTCGAATAACCATTAACTCCCTCACTATCTTCAGATATATATGGGATAACATCAATGGCATCTTGTGAGTATAAATTGGCTTTTTCCGATACCGTTAAATCACTAATATCTGCACTTCCTAAAATATCATCAGTATATTTAGCTGAATATAATTGATCTAAGCTTACAGTAGAGTATCCCCCTGAACTAAAGGCTGAAAAATTAATCTCATCTTTCTTGAAATCAGTTTGTTTTAATAAAATTTTAGCACCATTTTTTAATATAATTTGATGAACGTCTGATCTTGGAAATTTCTTTCTTTTAACAATCTTTGATCCTTTTAACTCCTCTTTAATAAGTTCTGATTGTTTTAATGTGAATTGATAAGGCTCAACATCTTTTTGACTTACTTTTTCAATTATTTGTTCAATTTCATCTCTGTTTGGTAAGTTTTTAATATATTCAGGTGCTTTAATATTAATTATTTGATTTTCAGCTTTTGTATAATTGTCAAAATAATTTTTAAGATCGTCTACTGTTATTGAGGGTAATATCTCACTGGTATATTCAACTTCTTTTGCTGTACCTGAGATCATCTCATCAAATAAAAAATGTCTTTGATATTCATTTATATAACTATCTGAACTTCTGGTCTCATTTTCAGAAAGATTTCGCTTTAAATATTCTAAATGTTTTTTTTTAGCGAGTTCTAGCTCTGAGTTTAAAAAACCATATTGTTTAATTTGCTCGATGACAGTTAAGAAATCCTCAATTCCTGTTATTATTTCGTCTTCTTTTAACGTAGTCCCTGCAATTCTAAATTCATCAAGATCAGAGATCTCAAAATCACCAATATAAGCATTGATAAATCTTTGATTATTTTTCTCAGTTAATTCATCTATTCTCCTACTGAAGATTGCCCCTGTTAAATAACCAACAATAGCTTCTCTATAATTTGTAAAACTATTAGTTTTCTTAAAATCATTTTTTTCATAAATTGAAAAGCTTAAACCTTCAATCGTATCATCTTGATATACAAAAAATTGATTTTCTGGATAATCTGGAATTTTATAATCTGGAATTTTTAATTTCTCTAAATTTTTAAGAGTTCCAAAATTATCTTTGATTAACTTTTCAATTTTATCAATTTCAATATCTCCTATAACAAATAGACCCATTAACTGTGGACGATACCATTTTTGATAATAATCAATTACATCTTGATATTTAAAGTTTTGAATAACATCTAAAGTTCCAATAGGTTTTCGTACATTCAATCTTGAATTTTTAAACATGACTTTATGAAATTCATTAATATAATTTTGGCTACCCCCAATATCTCCCCGCCATTCTTCTTCAACTATTTTTCGCTCTCTTTCAAAAGCTTCGGGTGCAAGTGATAAGTTTTGACTAATATCAGTTAATATTTTAAGAGCTATCTCAACGTCCTCGTCATTTTTAGTTGGTATTTCATAATCATAGCTAGTTTCTAAAAAACCTGTTGTAGCATTGTAATGAGACCCTAAATTTAATCCTATTGACGACATGTATTCATCAATTTTTTTTTTAGGAAAATTTTTTGATCCATTAAAAGCCATATGTTCTAATAAATGAGCAAGACCTAATTGGTTTTCCTCCTCCATAATAGAGCCTGCTTTAATAATTAACTTGATACTTACTTTGTCTTTTGGAGTTTGGTTTTCTCTAATGTAATAAGTTAAACCATTTTCTAATTTTCCATAAGTAATGGCTGGATCTAGTGGAAATTCATTTTCGGTATTGCCTACTGAATACAGTGAAATACTTAATATAAATGTTATGAAATAAAATTTAAGCAAACTAATCTTTATCATCAATGTGCTTAACTAAGATTCCATCTTTTTGCTCTATTTTTTTTCCGTCTTTTGTTGCAAGTTTTAAATGAGGTTTTTTTAATCTTTTCATATGAAGTGTTGAATTCATAATATCTATTCGAACATCAAGTTCATGCTTATCATCAGTTTTTTCTTTAAATTCATTGATAGTGTCATCTAACTCATTAAGTCTTGTACTACGATCTAGTTCAATACTAATACCTTTTATTTTCTTATCATCTATTTTTTTCATCTTAATTAGTCACATTATAACAAATATGAAGATCTCCGGATATGTCAAACAATTCTACAACACAGGATACAATTTTTGTTTTATTTTTTATAAAAGTGTAAATCATTACCCTGGCACCTTCCTCTGAAATAGGTGTAATAGAATGTAATACGTAACCATCATTTACTAAATCCTTTGGTGTAATATCAGGTAATTTAAAATCTTTCGAATAACTTAAGTTATTAAAAAAAAGGATATTAAAAATTAATATTAAAATAAGCTTTTTCATATCCTTAACCCTAACAAGAAGGGTTAAGGATTTCAATTTAGAGATTATTTATTCTCCTTGTTTTCCACATATGAGATATGAATCTCTTTAGTAGTTGGAGTTATATCTTCTTCGTAAGCATCAACAATTGCTCGTTCGAAAGGGCTTAGCTCTTTTCCTTCTGTCTCTTCTTTTTTAATTAGGTCATAAAGACCTTTGACTGTTGCCATATATGCTCCTTTAGCGTTATTATTTTATGTCCGAAGCAAGTAGAGTTAGTTCTAAATCACGGACAATAAATTATATTATAAATTTATAATCAATTTTTCAATTACTCATTTACTATTTCTTTAATACTGTCATATAATATTTTATCTCCACCTCCAGCACCATTTGCAAAATATTTTATTGAAGTATTCAAATTTGATTTTGAGTGTAATGAATATATTTGGCTTCTGTATTTCCCTTCACCAATAAATACTCCTGTAGGAATTTTATACCTAGTCTTATCATGATTTATTGCATTTTTAGGAAGTTCAAATTTTATCAAAGAATTTTTATAATCAACACTAATTGTAGGTGCTTCATCAATTATTTTTTGAAGCTCCTCTTTAGTTTTTCCAAAAACAGTTTTTAAGTTTCCATCCATATCTGCTATCTGTGTTTTATATTTCATTTCATCAGAAATTTTTTTTACTCCCATATAACTGACTCTACTCTTTTTAGTTATAAGTAATATTTTTTTATACTGCACTCTTCCTTCATACGCTCCTGGTATATCTGTAGATTTGATGTATCCCTTTTTTTTTAGTGGTTTTAAAAGTCCTACTTTCTTAGCTTTAGCAACAGTTCTAGAAATTGTAGATCTATTTAATTTTGCTTTTGGAAATTCTATATCAAGTATTTTTTTAATTTCATCTGAACCTAAATTTTTATAACGATGAATATCAAATATTCTTAAAACTATTTTTGAAGTTAATTTAGAAGTTCTTCCAAACGTATAAAGCTTTTCTATTTTTGGTAAATCATTTTTGCTTAAGATTTTTTTCATAAGTTAAGTAATTATTTCAATATAAATAAATATGATTGATAACTCCATTAGATAGGCTAAAAATATATTATGGAATTATTTTTAGTATTAAAGATATTGTTTATAATCGGCGTTATTGTTACTCTTTACGCAATTGCTAGAAATTTAGACATTATTAAAATTATCTTAGTGTACTGGAAAGACTTATTACTTGGTCGAAAGTAATTTTGCTAACTTTTGAAACTCTTCATTTTTAAGAGACGATTTTCCAACCATCATACAAAGTTCAGACTTTAAAATATAACCATCGTTGATAATTCTAAG
>Ga0181607_10003317_pt1 | contig 14048 bp, 6 predicted proteins | sample 041ome_9_FD_132420 | JGI IMG/M metagenome (GOLD analysis project Ga0181607, IMG submission 132420) | Coastal salt marsh microbial communities from the Groves Creek Marsh, Skidaway Island, Georgia - 041413US metaG (megahit assembly) | ecosystem: Environmental > Aquatic > Marine > Intertidal zone...
CAAGAAGGTTTGGCACTTTCTGCTGAGGAAGTAGAATACTTGGACAGCATAGCAAAGAAAATAGACAGAAAACTCACAGACGCAGAAGTATTTGGATTCAGCCAAGTAAACTCTGAACACTGTAGACACAAAATATTCAATGGTGAATTTGTCATTGACGGAGCGTCCAAACCAAGTTCGCTATTTAAACTCATCAAAAAGACAACAGCAACCCATCCTAACACTGTGGTGTCTGCTTACAAAGACAATGTGGCTTTTGTCAAAGGTCCTACCATTACGCAATTTGCACCACAAAGGGCAGACATAGCAAGTGAATATAAGGAAAAAGAAGTGGCATCTGTGCTTTCTCTTAAAGCAGAAACGCATAATTTCCCTACCACTGTAGAGCCTTTTAATGGGGCTGCTACCGGATCAGGTGGAGAAATCAGAGACCGTTTGGCAGGAGGAAAAGGTTCTTTGCCACTAGCAGGTACCGCAGTGTATATGACGCCCTACTCTAGAATTCAAGCGGAAAAAGGATTCCAACCTAGCATGCCAGAAAGACCTTGGTTGTACCAAAATCCCATTGATATTCTCATCAAAGCTTCCAATGGAGCATCTGACTTTGGTAACAAATTTGGACAACCCTTAATCAATGGGTCTGTGCTGACTTTTGAGCACACGGAACAAGATAGAAGATTGGGCTATGACAAAGTCATTATGCAAGCGGGTGGTATTGGCTATGGCACACAAAAAGACGCCCTAAAAGATACGCCTAAAGCAGGCGACAGAATTGTCATTCTAGGAGGTGATAATTACAGAATTGGTATGGGTGGTGCTGCAGTATCTAGCGCAGACACTGGTGCTTTTGGATCCACTATTGAACTTAACGCCATTCAAAGGTCTAATCCTGAAATGCAGAAAAGAGCTGCCAACGCCATTAGAGGCTTGGTAGAATCTGACCACAACCCAATTGTATCCATTCACGACCACGGTGCTGGAGGACACCTCAACTGTCTTTCTGAATTGGTAGAAGACACGGGAGGTCACATAGATCTAGACGCATTACCGGTAGGAGACCCTACCCTATCTGCTAAAGAAATCATAGGAAATGAATCTCAAGAACGCATGGGACTTGTGATAGCAGAAAAAGACCTCAGCTTACTCAAAGACATAGCAGAAAGAGAAAGAGCTCCTATGTTTAATGTGGGAGAGGTAAGCGCAGACAAAAGGTTTTCTTTTGTATCCAAGACAACTGGAGAACGCCCAATGGACATGGATTTAGAAGACATGTTTGGCAGTGCGCCAAAAACCCAAATGGTAGACAAAACCATTTCAAGAAAATACGAATCGCCCAAATACGAGTTAGGGAAATTTCAAGAATATTTAGACCAAGTACTTCAATTGGAAGCTGTAGGCTCCAAAGATTGGCTCACCAATAAGGTAGACCGTTGTGTGGGCGGTAAAGTAGCTGTACAACAGTGTGTGGGTCCTTTACAATTGCCCCTAAATAATTGCGGGGTAATGGCCTTAGATTTCAAAGGCAAAGAAGGCATAGCCACTGCCATGGGACACAGCCCTGTAGCGGCACTTATTAACGCAGCAGCAGGAAGTAGGAATGCCATTACAGAAGCACTCACCAATTTGGTTTGGGCCCCTTTAGAAGACCAAATAAAAGCAGTATCCCTTTCTGCCAACTGGATGTGGCCTTGCAACAATGAAGGAGAAGACGCCAGGTTATACGAGGCCGTAGAAGCAGTTTCTGACTTTGCTATAGCCTTAGGCATAAACATTCCTACAGGTAAGGACTCGCTCTCTATGAAGCAACGCTATCCGGATGGAGATGTGGTGGCTCCTGGAACCGTTATAATATCGGCCGCAGGCCACTGTAATCAAATAAAACAAGTCGTAGAACCGGTACTTGAAAAAGAAGAAGGGGATATTTATTATATCAATTTCTCACAAGATTCTTACCAATTGGGCGGGTCTTCTTTTGCCCAGACCCTAAATAAAATTGGCACCGTTGCCCCAGACATCAAAGACCCCATTTTTGTAAAAAATGCCTTTAATGCTTTACAAGAAATGATATCGAAAGATCAAATTGCAGCTGGTCACGATATTGGATCTGGTGGGCTTATTACCACACTATTAGAGATGTGTTTTGCAGATCTTAACTTAGGGGCTTCTATAGACCTCAGTGCACTGGGAGAATCCGATACGATTAAACTCTTATTTGCAGAAAATGCAGGCGTAGTTTTTCAATTAAAAGCAAAAGCTTCTACGGCTATTTTAGATGCGGCCGCAATAAGCTATCACAAAATAGGGAAGGTGACCAATACCCCTACCCTAGAGATTAAAAATGACCGTGTAGCCATTGGCTTACCGGTGGCTTCTTTAAGAGATACTTGGATGAGTACCTCCGCTTTATTAGATGAAAAGCAAACTGCCAACGGTCGTGGATTGGCTCGTTTTGAAAATTACAAACACCAAGCTTTAGACTACAGTTTTCCTAATAACTTCACGGGTATTTTAGCACCTTTCTCTGGTGCTAGACCCAAAGCGGCTATTCTTAGAGAAAAAGGAAGTAATTCCGAGAGAGAAATGGCCAACGCCATGTTTCTAGCTGGTTTTGATGTGAAGGACATTCACATGACCGACCTCATGAGTGGTAGAGAAAATTTGGAAGACATACAATTCATTGGTGCTGTTGGAGGTTTTTCTAATTCAGATGTATTGGGGTCTGCCAAAGGATGGGCAGGTGCTATTAAATACAATGAAAACGCCAGAAAGGCCATTGAGAACTTCTTTAAAAGACCGGATACTTTGTCTGTGGGTATTTGTAACGGGTGTCAGCTCTTTATGGAGCTAGAACTCATTCACCCAGAGCACCACACCCATGGAAAAATGACCTATAATGACTCTAAAAAGCACGAGAGTAATTTTACTTCTGTGAAAATTGAGGCGAATCATTCCGTCATGCTTTCTAGCCTTGTGGGCACCACTCTAGGGGTTTGGATCTCGCATGGTGAGGGGAAATTTCAACTCCCTATGGAACAAGACGCCTACCATGTGGTAGGTACCTATGGGTATGAAGACTATCCAGCCAATCCTAATGGCAGTGATTATAATGTGGCCATGCTGGCCGATGCTACTGGGCGTCACCTTGTAACCATGCCACATATTGAACGTTCCATATTTCCTTGGAATTGGGCCTACTATCCAAATCAGATGGCGCATGAAGTATCTCCATGGATTGAAGCATTTATCAATGCTAGAAACTGGATTATTGAAAAGAACTAAAAATAATGCCCCCTTTCATTCATAATTTCATGAAAATAAGGGGAAGTATTTGAAAATATCGCAATCTTTCACTATTTTTCCAACACTAAAAAAAATAGCTATGAAAGACATTACCCGTTTGTTTGATTTTCCTTACTATCAACTGAGGGAATATAACTTAGACAAGGCCTTTGTAACTAAGTATAAGGGGGAATGGGTGGCCACTTCTACACAAGAATTTATAGACAGAGGAAATGCCATTTCTAGGGGCCTTATTAAATTAGGGGTAGCTCCAAATGATAAGATTGCCGTGATTTCACTGACCAATAGAACGGAATGGAATATTATGGATTTGGGGGTATTACAAGTGGGTGCTCAGAATGTACCTATTTACCCCACCATATCTCAGGAAGATTACGCTTATATACTTAACCACTCTGGCGCTTCATACTGCTTTGTTTCTTGTGCCACTGTGTACGCCAAAGTAAAAGCAATCATGGATCAGACTGCCTTAAAAGGGGTATATAGCTTTGACGAACTTGAGGATTGCGACCACTGGTCAAAAGTAGAAAAGTTAGGAGAAGACAACGCTATTCAAGCAGAAGTTGAAGCCAGAAAAGAGGCCGTTTTACCCGAAATGCTAGCGACCATCATTTATACTTCAGGAACCACAGGTAAACCCAAAGGGGTCATGCTTTCTCATCACAATGTGGTGAGCAATGCCATCTATGCCTCTGAAAGAATTCCACTTCCTGGAGGAACGGCTAAAGCCTTGAGCTTCTTGCCTGTTTGTCATATATACGAAAGGGTTATTATGTACCTATATATGATTAAAGGAGTGAGTATTTACTTTGCAGAATCTATGGAGACTATTTCCGACAACTTAAAAGAACACAAGCCACATGTTATGACGGCTGTTCCTAGATTACTGGAAAAGGTATATGACAGTATTATAGCTAAAGGAACACAGCTCACCGGCATAAAAAAAGCCTTATTTTTTTGGGCGGTTGAGGTAGGCTTGAATTATGCGCCTTACGGAGAAAATGGTGCCTGGTATGAATTTAAATTAAAGATCGCTAGAAAACTTATTTTTAGTAAATGGAAAGAAGCTTTGGGAGGAAATTTATCTGTAATAGCCTCGGGAAGTGCAGCCCTTCAGCCCAGGTTAGCAAGGGTATTTAACGCCGCAGAGATGGGTGTTATGGAAGGTTATGGTCTTACGGAGACTTCACCTGTCGTGACCGTTAACGACATGAGAAACGGTTTATTTAGAATAGGGACTGTTGGAAAACTCATTGCAGAAACAGAGGTAAAGATCGCCGCAGATGGTGAAATCTGTGTAAAAGGCCCTCAGGTTATGATGGGCTATTACAAAGACCCTGAAAAAACAGCAGAAGTGATCATTGATGGTTACTTTCATACAGGAGACATTGGAGAATTTGACGCAGACGGTTTTTTAAAAATTACAGATCGTAAAAAAGAAATGTTTAAAACCTCAGGAGGTAAATATGTGGCCCCTCAGCTACTTGAAAACCGTTTTAAACAATCTAGGTTTGTAGAACAATTAATGGTGGTTGGAGAAGGAGAAAAAATGCCAGCAGCATTAATTCAACCAAATTTTGAATTTATTAAAGATTGGGCCAAACGCAAACACAACAAAACTTTTGAGTCTAACCAAGCATTAGTTTCTGACCCGTTGGTCATTGCTAGAATTCAAGAAGAGGTAGATGAAGCCAATGCGCAATTTGCCAAATGGGAAAAAGTAAAGCAGTTTAGACTAACTCCAGACATTTGGAGTATAGAAGCGGGTCATGTAACCCCTACCCTTAAATTAAAAAGAAAAATAATCAAAGAAAAATATAGCGCCCTCTACGAAAATATTTACCGGGGGTAATTAATTCACTTTGAATAAAACTTAAGGCATCTAGAAACGTCCCAGCAAATTGTTGGGACTTTTTTTTGGCAAAACTTATCCATCATAAGCGGTCATGCACGCGTACTTAGACAAAACATTTTTGCTAATTTACTATGCATGCATAATATATTTTACTATATTTGGTTGAAATAAATAAACATTTTGAGTAAAGAACAAACCATAGATTACACGCTTAGAACCACTTGGCAAGCGGTGAGTAAGATGTATAATGAAGAAGCTAAAAATTTTGGCACTACTATGACACTTGGGTTTACGCTTTTGAGCATTGATCCAAAAACAGGCACACCTTCTACGGCGCTAGGTCCAATGATGGGTATAGAGGCCACAAGTTTGTCTAGAATTTTAAAGACGCTGGAAGATCGCGATTTTATAGTGAGAAAACCCAATCCCTTAGATGGAAGGGGGGTATTAATTCACTTAACACCTAGTGGTCTAGAAAAGAGAAATATCTCTAAACAAGTGGTGTTGCAGTTTAATAAAGTGGTTGAAAATGCGGTGAGTAAATCACAGCTAAAAGCCTTCTTTGAAGTGGCGGATCGCATTAATTCGCTTATAGCAAACAAAGAAGTATTTCAAGAAGAAGAAAACAGTATTAAGGCATAACATATGAACAAACACATTAAAAAAGTAGCAGTGATTGGATCTGGAATTATGGGAAGCGGTATTGCTTGTCATTTTGCCAATATTGGTGTAGAGGTCCTTCTATTAGATATTGTTCCTAATACATTAACAGATAAAGAAACCGCTGCTGGTCTGACAATTAAAGACAAAACAGTTAGAAATAGACTGGTTAAAGAGGCTTTGGCGGCTTCTTTAAAATCCAAACCTTCTCCTATTTACGATCAAAAATTCGCCAATAGAATTACCGTAGGAAATTTAGAAGATGACTTGTCTAAAATTGCTTCTGTAGATTGGATCATTGAAGTGGTGGTGGAACGTCTTGACATTAAGAAACAAGTATTCGAAGCCGTAGAAAAGCACAGAAAACCAGGCACTTTAATTACATCTAATACCTCTGGTATACCCATATCATTTATGAGTGAAGGACGTTCGGAAGACTTCCAAGCCCATTTTTGTGGCACCCACTTTTTTAATCCAGCACGTTATTTAAAGCTTTTTGAAATTATACCTGGCCCAAAAACACATGCCCATGTATTGGATTTCTTAGAAAATTACGGAGAACAATTTCTAGGTAAAACAGCTGTTGTTGCTAAAGATACTCCTGCTTTTATTGGAAATAGAATTGGAATTTTCAGTATTCAAAGTTTATTCCATACGGTTAAAAAAATGGGAATGACTGTTGAAGAGGTAGACAAACTTACTGGACCCGTAATTGGTAGACCTAAATCTGCCACTTTCAGAACGGTAGACGTTGTAGGATTAGATACTTTGGTTCATGTAGCCAATGGAATTAAAGACAATTGCCCCAATGACGAACAGCATGCATTATTTGAATTGCCAGGTTTTGTAGAAACAATGATGACCAACAAATGGTTGGGAAGCAAAACAGGACAGGGCTTTTATAAAAAAGAAAGTAAGGCAGACGGCAGTTCAGAAATACTCACACTAGATTTAGATACCCTAGCATACCGATCAAAAAAGAGGGCTTCTTTTGCCACTTTAGAAGGGACCAAGACTATTGATCATGTGGCCGACAGATTTCCTATCCTAATTGCCGGCACAGACAAAGCTGGAGATTTTTATAGACAATCCTTTGGCGCTCTATTTGCCTATGTGTCTCAGAGGATTCCTGAAATATCTGATAGCCTATACAAAATAGACGACGCCATGAAAGCTGGTTTTGGTTGGGAACACGGTCCTTTTGAAATTTGGGATGCAGTTGGTTTGGCCAAAGGAATTGAACTTGCTGAGGCTTCAGGACAAAAAGTAGCCCAATGGGTTCACGACATGGTTTCAGACGGAAAAGCAAGTTTCTATGAAGTGAAAGACGGTGCCACCTTTTATTATGAAATTGGGGCAAAGGCCTTTGAGAAAAAACCAGGTCAAGACGCCTTTATTATTTTAGATAATATAAGAGAAAAACCGGCGGTATATAAAAATGCTGGTGTGGTACTTCACGACATTGGAGAGGGTATTTTAAATCTTGAGTTCAGATCAAAAATGAACACTATTGGAGGAGAAGTACTCCAAGGATTAAACACTGCCGTAGACATTGCGGAAAAGAATTTTCAAGGATTGGTGATCGGAAACCAAGGACCTAACTTTTCAGTGGGGGCTAATATTGGCATGATTTTCATGATGGCTGTAGAACAAGAATACGATGAGCTGAATATGGCTATTAAAATGTTTCAGGACACCATGATGAGAATGCGTTACTCGGCTATACCGACTGTGGCTGCACCCCATGGCATGACATTTGGTGGTGGCTGTGAATTGTCGCTTCATGCAGATAAAGTAGTTGCTGCCGCAGAAACCTATATAGGTTTGGTAGAGTTTGGTATTGGTGTCATTCCCGGAGGAGGTGGAACCAAAGAAATGACCTTAAGGGCTTCAGATACCTTTAAGAAGAACGACGTAGAACTCAATGTACTTCAAGAGTATTTCTTAACCATTGGTATGGCCAAAGTAGCTACCTCTGCTTATGAAGCTTTTGACAGTGGCATTTTACAAAAAGGAAAAGACATTGTTGTGGTGAACAAAGACAGACAGATTGCCACAGCGAAAGCTCATGCCAAATTAATGGCAGAATCTGGGTATTCTCAACCCCCAAAAAGAAATGATATAAAAGTACTAGGAAAACAAGCCCTTGGAATGTTTCTAGTGGGAACAGATGCCATGCAAGCAGGTAAATATATTTCAGCGCATGACCAAAAAATGGCCAATAAATTGGCTTATGTGATGGCTGGTGGAGATCTTTCTGAACCCACTTTGGTAAACGAACAGTATTTATTAGACTTAGAAAGAGAAGCTTTCTTATCTCTTTGTACAGAAAGAAAAACACTAGAGCGTATTCAACACATGCTCAAAGTAGGAAAACCTTTAAGAAACTAATCAGACTTATGAAAACAGCATATATAGTTAAAGCGTATAGAACGGCAGTGGGTAAAGCACCTAAAGGCGTATTCAGATTCAAAAGACCTGATGAATTAGCGGCAGAAACCTTGGAATATATGTTCAAGGAATTGCCAGAATTAGATAAAACTAGAATAGACGACGTCATGGTGGGTAACGCCATGCCTGAGGCAGAACAAGGCTTAAATATGGCCAGACTCATTTCTTTAATGGGACTTAAGATTGAAGATGTCCCTGGGGTAACAGTAAATAGATATTGTGCCTCTGGTATAGAAACCATAGGCATGGCTACAGCAAAAATTCAATCTGGAATGGCAGAATGTATTATTGCTGGTGGTGCAGAAAGTATGAGTTACATACCTATGGGGGGGTATAAACCTACTCCAGACTACGCCTTAGCCAAAGACGGTCATGAAGACTATTATTGGGGAATGGGCTTAACTGCAGAAGCGGTAGCCAATGAATTTAATATATCTCGTGAAGACCAAGATGCCTTTGCATTTTCTTCTCACGAAAAAGCCTTAAAAGCACAGGCAGAAGGAAAGTTTAAGGATCAGATTGTCCCGATCAATATTGAAGAAACCTTTTTAGATGAATCCGGTAAAAAATCAATAAGATCTTATACCGTTACCCAAGATGAAGGGCCTAGGAAAGGAACTAATGTAGGGGCGCTGTCTAAATTGAGGCCTGTATTTGCTGCAGACGGATCGGTGACCGCTGGAAACTCCTCACAAATGAGTGACGGAGCTGCCTTTGTATTGGTGATGGGTGAAGACATGGTTAAAGAACTTGGACTAGAGCCTATTGCAAGAATGGTCAATTACGCAGCGGCAGGTGTGCCGCCAAGAATTATGGGTATTGGTCCTGTAAAAGCCATTCCTAAAGCCTTAAAACAAGCTGGATTGTCTCAAAATAACATAGAACTAATTGAATTAAATGAAGCTTTTGCTTCTCAGTCACTAGCCGTGATTAGAGCACTAGACTTGAATCCAGATATGATCAATGTCAATGGTGGTGCCATTGCATTAGGACACCCATTGGGCTGTACTGGAGCAAAGCTTTCGGTACAACTCTTCAGTGAGATGAGGGCCAGAAATATGCAGGGTAAATACGGTATGGTAACCATGTGTGTGGGAACTGGGCAAGGCGCTGCTGGAATATTTGAATTTTTAAATTAAAACATTAATAAACTTCCTATTATGAGTGCAACAGAACAAAATGAATTGTTACGCGGAGGACAGTTCTTAGTAAAAGAAACGGCCTGTGAAGATGTTTTTACCTTAGAAGATCTAAGTGAAGAGCAAAAAATGATGCGTGATAGTACCAAAGAGTTTGTAGACAAGGAGCTATGGGCACATTGGGAAAGGTTTGAAAAGAAAGACTACGCCTTTACAGAAGAAACCATGCGTAAAGCAGGTGAAATGGGTCTTTTAGGTGTTGCGGTACCAGAGCAATACGGTGGTTTAGGAATGGGTTTTGTGTCTACCATGCTGGTGTGTGATTACATCTCTGGAGCTACAGGATCTTTTAGTACCGCTTTTGGAGCACATACTGGAATTGGCACCATGCCCATTACGCTGTATGGTACTGAAGCGCAAAAACAAAAATACGTGCCTAGATTGGCTACTGGAGAATGGTTTGGTGCCTACTGCCTTACAGAACCAGGCGCAGGATCAGACGCAAACTCTGGTAAAACCAAAGCAGTGTTGTCTGAGGATGGAAGCCACTACCTTATATCAGGACAAAAAATGTGGATTTCCAATGCGGGCTTCTGTAATATGTTTATTGTTTTTGCTCGTATAGAAAATGACAAAAATATTACTGGTTTCATTGTAGAAAATGATCCCTCCAATGGAATTACCATGGGAGATGAAGAGAAGAAGTTAGGAATTCACTCCTCCTCTACCCGTCAGGTGTTTTTTACAGACACCAAAGTGCCTGCAGAAAACATGCTGTCTGAAAGAGGAAATGGCTTTAAAATTGCCATGAATGCACTGAATGTAGGTAGAATTAAATTAGCAGCAGCTTGCTTGGACGCGCAAAGAAGGATTATTAAAGAGGCCGTAAACTACGCCAACGAGCGTGTTCAATTTAAGACCCCTATCGTAAACTTTGGTGCTATTAAGACCAAAATTGCCGCTATGGCTACCAATACCTATGCAGATGAGGCTGCCTCGTACAGGGCGGCTAAAAATATTGAAGACAGAATTGCGCTCAGAGAAGCTGCAGGTAGCTCACACCAAGATGCAGAATTAAAAGGCGTAGAAGAATATGCCATTGAGTGTTCTATCTTAAAAGTAGCCGTATCTGAAGATGTTCAGGCGTGTGCAGATGAAGGGATTCAAATTTTTGGCGGTATGGGCTTTAGTGCAGACACCCCTATGGAGTCTGCCTGGAGAGATGCTAGAATATCTAGAATCTACGAGGGAACCAATGAAATCAATAGAATGTTAGCCGTTGGCATGCTTGTAAAAAAAGCCATGAAAGGGCATGTAGATCTATTGGGCCCAGCTACTGCAGTTGGTGAAGAACTTATGGGCATTCCTTCTTTTGACACACCTGACTACAGCAAACTGTTTGCAGAGGAAAAAGACATTATCAAGAGACTTAAAAAAGTGTTCTTAATGGTGGCAGGATCTGCCGTACAAAAATTTGGACCAGATCTAGAGTCACATCAGCAATTGTTAATGGCTGCAGCAGACATCCTTATTGAAGTATATATGGCGGAATCTACCCTACTCAGGACAGAGAAAAACGCCAAACGTTTTGGAGAAGACGCTCAAAAGACACAGATTGCCATGACGCAACTGTATCTTTATAGGGCGGTAGAAATTGTTCAATCTAGGGGAAAAGAAGCTGTTATTTCTTTTGCAGAAGGAGACGAACAGCGCATGATGCTCATGGGACTTAAACGTTTCACCAAGTACACCAACTATCCAAACATTGTAGCCCTCACCCATCTCATTGCAGATAAAGTGGCAGCAGACAACGGATACAGTTTTGACTAAACATTCTTAAAATAAATACATACTTATTACTGGTTTTTATATTTTATGTATGTAGCGCGCCACCCTTCGGGTGGCGCTTTTTTTTAGCCCTGCACCCCTAATTATTAAGCGTTTTAGTTTAATTTAGAGGCTTTAGAAATTCCTATGAAAACACCCCTTTTAGCAGATGTTTACGCAGTAGAAGCCTTTCAAACTCATGGACACCAAATGGTAGATCTATTGGCTAAACACTTAAAAGCGGCTCAAAAGGCTACCCGCAAAACCATCCCATACACAGACCCTGAAATAGAAAAAAAATTCTGGGAACAATATCCAGAAAAGCAAGATTTCCAAACCTTGGCTCAAGACCTTATTGACCGGTCTATACACATACACCAACCCAAATACATAGGACACCAAGTAGCTCCACCGGCGCCTATTACAGCAGTGTCCTCTATGCTGACCTCTTTTTTAAACAATGGTTCTGCAGTATATGAAATGGGCATAGCCAATACGGCTATAGAACGTATTGTTACAGATCAATTGTGCGCACAATTAGGGTTTGACTCCAATGCCAGGGGTTTTCTTACCTCTGGAGGCACATTGGCCAACCTAACCGCTCTACTCGCTGCTAGAAGTGTAAAAGACCGTTCCGGTGTATGGAAAAATGGACATGAGGAATCTCTAGGTATTCTAGTTTGTGAAGAAGCACATTACTGTGTAGATCGGGCGGCAAGAATTATGGGTCTGGGAGACAAAGGCATTTTAAAAGTCCCCGCAACAACAAATTACGCAATGGATACCGCGGCTTTAGAGGAAACTTTAGAAAAAGCCAAGCAAGAAGGTATTCAGGTGTTTGCTATTGTAGGAAGTGCGCCCTCTACAGCCACTGGAACCATCGATCCATTAGACAAAATTGCTTCTTTTGCTCAAAAGCACGGGCTGTGGTTTCATGTAGATGCTGCCCATGGTGGCGCAGCCATTTACTCCACTACTTTTAAAAAAGATTTAGCGGGTATTGAAAAAGCAGATTCAGTAGCTATAGATGGCCACAAAATGATGATGATGCCCGCATTAACCACTGCATTATTATTTAAAGACGGTTCCCACAGCTACCAAACTTTTAGCCAAAAAGCAGATTATTTATTGTCAGATGCAGATCATGAGGATTGGTACAATATGGCCAAGCGTACTTTTGAGTGTACCAAAAGCATGATGTCTATTCATTGGTTTGTATTACTGAACCAATACGGCACCTCAGTATTCGATGAATTTGTGACAAAGCTTTACCAAATGGGACGCCAATTTGCAGAAATCATCAAAAAAGACGCCAATTTTGAATTGGCATTAGAGCCACAGACCAATATTGTCTGTTTTAGGATGGTACAAAAACAACTGTCTGAAAAAGAGCTCAATACATTAAATGAACGCTTGAGATTTGCATTGGTTCAAGAAGGTTCCTTTTATATCGTACAAACAAAACTGAGGGGCACCCATTACCTTAGGGTCACTATTATGAATCCAAAAACAGATCCAGAAATCTTAAGCGCTTTGTTGACCCATTTAAAAGAATTGGCCAAACCCATACTTCAGAATCTTAAATAAATCCGCTAATAATTGTATTTTTAGTTTTTATAAAATCAAACAACCATCCACCCATGAAAAACCTAAGTTTCTCTTTCAAGACGCCTTTTTTCACTTTATTGTCGCTACTCTTTTTGGGGTTAAGCACTATAAACGTTCAAGCACAGACAGATCAGGACATCTATTCGATCATAGATCAGGTGTCTGCGGAGCGCATAGAACAAGATATTACCAGCCTAGTTAATTTTGGCACCAGACATACGCTGTCAGACACCCTCTCTAATAAAACAGGTATAGGGGCTGCAAGAAGATGGATCAAAAAAAGTTTTGAAAACACCGCTGCCAACTGTGGGGATTGCTTGGAAGTTTTTTACCAAGGGAATTTGGTCAAAAAAGGAACCAACGGTAGAATCGTTAAAGATGTTAACATTGTCAATGTGGTGGCCATTCAACGAGGCAGTAAATACCCCAATAAATTTATCATTATGAGTGGAGACATTGACTCCAGAGTCAGTGATCCAACAGACTATACCTCCACTTCTCCAGGAGCCAATGACAACGCTTCTGGTATGGCTGGAACACTGGAAGCTGCAAGAGTATTGTCTAAATACACTTTTGAAAACAGTATTATATATGTAGGGCTTTCGGGTGAAGAGCAAGGCTTATTTGGTGGAAAAGGATTGGCGGAATATGCCAAAGCACAAGGATGGGAAATTATTGGGATTTTAAATAACGACATGATTGGAAACATCACAGGTGTAGATGGTACGGTAAGTAATACTGATTTTAGGATTTTTTCTGAGCCAGTTCCACCAACAGAAACGGAAAGAGAAAGAAATGCCAGGCGTTTCTATGGCGGAGAAGTAGACGGAATTTCCAGACAATTGGCCAGACACATTCACAAGCAAGTAAAAAAATACATGCCAGAAATGAATCCAATGCTCATCTATAGATTGGATAGATTCGGTAGAGGGGGCCACCACAGACCTTTTAATGACGCTGGTTTTGCTGGGGTTAGAATCATGGAAGCCCATGAAAACTACACCCAACAACATCAAGATATAAGAGAAGAAGGGGGTATTGCCTACGGCGATGTCCTAGAACATGTAAACTTTGATTATGCTGCCAAACTCACCGCAGTTAATGCCATTTCTCTAGCGAGTTTAGCATGGGCGCCTACCCCTCCAGAAACAGTGGCTTTAGGGGGCGCCGTAGCACCAGCGGCTACCTTTTCTTGGGATGCGGTGCCA
>Ga0181607_10003321_pt1 | contig 14037 bp, 14 predicted proteins | sample 041ome_9_FD_132420 | JGI IMG/M metagenome (GOLD analysis project Ga0181607, IMG submission 132420) | Coastal salt marsh microbial communities from the Groves Creek Marsh, Skidaway Island, Georgia - 041413US metaG (megahit assembly) | ecosystem: Environmental > Aquatic > Marine > Intertidal zone...
GCCATTGGCATGCCAAAGCAGGTGCCGTGCTCATAAAGGTTTACAAGCCCTTCGCTGAGACCAAAGACTCCAGTTACGCGCATATGTGCCCTGTCATCACACATTGCTATGCATGCACCCCACGGACGAAACTTGGCAAATACATCCATGACCATAAATTGCGCAAATTCACTCATAGTGGGTTGAGTGGCGAGAAAGTCCACCAATTTCAACACCGTCGCTACCTCGCGAGACCTCGTATTCTCTGAATCAGAATTTGATATGGACTCTTGATTCATATTCGACATCGGTACTTCATTCACGGCTAACGCCCCCCTCGAAAATCAGTTCCTCGCTATTGGAAATTTATGGACTCTCCACCTATTTTCATGACATTAAAGTTCTAAAAGATTAAACGCAATGAGTCAAAAGCCCCGATTGATGGTAAGCCCCAAAGAAGTGTGTAAATGAGCACTCCAAATAGGCCCCGCCCCCCGCCTGACCGCCCCGACCACTCCCACCGCGAACCAGTCACTCCCTGTCGAACAAAATGGCTCCACGGGCGCTCTCACCTCTCTCTTAATCGCGTCCAATAAGTAATTACCCCCATGAAGAGTATGTAAGTGACAACACGAAATCGAGGTTCTGGGAAACCAAAAATGCCCAGCCATAACCGGACAAAATTATCGACAGGCCTTAATTGAATAGACATTGAACGCTGGAGTACACACTGCACCAGTCATACGGTGCGCGCTGCCCCGCATATTGCTCTTACACATGGTCGGGCTGACAGGACTTGAACCTGCGACCTTCCGGCCCCCAGCCGGACGCGCTACCAAACTGCGCCACAGCCCGTTTTGCTGCAGGCGAAACACTATCTCATGGGACTCAAAGGCTAACGGCGCGATCGCTTTTCACGAACGCGCATAACTACCCGAATAGGCGTGCCATCAAAACCGAATTCTTCACGCAACCTGCGCTCGATAAATCTGCGGTACCCAGCTTCCAGGAAGCCCGTAGTGAATAGTGCAAACGTTGGTGGACATGAAGACACCTGTGTGCCAAACAGAATCCGTGGCTGCTTTCCTCCCCGCAGAGGATGCGGGTGTGCCGCCGTGAGATCGGCAAAGAAACGGTTGAGCGTCCCTGTGGGTACTCGAGAATCCCAATTATCGAGAGATAGCTCGAGGGCCGGCGCCAACTTCTCCACGTGCCTCTTGGTCTTGGCCGAGATGTTGACCGTGGGTGCCCAAGAAACACTGGCCAATTCCCTATCAATCTCTCTCGCCAGGTAATGGCGACGCTCTTCATCCGTCAAGTCCCACTTATTGAACGCGATAACGAGCGCACGTCCAGCTTCAATGACCATCGAAATAATACGCTGATCCTGTTCACTGAGCGGCTCAGATGCATCGATGAGCACGATAGCCACCTCAGCTCGTTCGAGCGCTGCCTGTGTACGAAGCGTTGCATAGTACTCGTGGCCGGAGGCTTCTCTGTGGCGCTTGCGAATACCCGCAGTGTCAACGAACCACCAGAGTCTGTCCTTGATCTCCACTAGTTCATCGACTGGGTCAACCGTGGTACCTGCGACATCGTCTACGACTACACGGTTTGATCCTGCCAATGCATTGAGAAGGGAGGACTTACCCACATTTGGCTTACCCAGTAACGCCACACGCCTCGGGGCGCCCTCCTTGGCCTGGCCCGAACCAACCTCGGGCAGCATCGCAACAACTGCATCTAGCAGGTCGCCGGAGCGCCTGCCATGTAAGCCGGACACAGGATGAGGTTCGCCTAAACCCAGGCTCCATAACGCCGTTGCCTCGAGTTCGGCATTGTGATCATCGGCTTTATTGGCGACCAAAATCGTGGGTTTGCCGGATTTGCGAATTACATCAACAACGGCCTCATCGGTGGTGGTCGCCCCCACCATCGCATCAACAACGAATACGACGACATCTGCTTCATTGATAGCTCGTTCAGCCTGGCCCGCAATTTGGGAGTGAATACCGCGCGCATTGCGCTCCCAGCCACCTGTGTCGACCACTAGGAACTTGCGTCCATTCCATTCGGCTTCGTAACTCACCCGATCGCGAGTTACGCCGGGGACGTCCTCAACAACTGCTTCTCTGCGACCAATTATTCGGTTAACCAGGGTGGACTTACCAACATTGGGTCGACCAACAATTGCCACAACCGGGAGGTTTGCAGTGCTGCTGAGCTCAGCCAAATCCGCATCAAAGTCACCGAATTCTTCACGTGCAGCCGCAAGTGCGAAGGCTAGATATTCGTCCTCGGTAGCATCATCGGGCAAATCGACGGTAATTTCTGTCGTCGCACTTTCGGGCTCACCTGCGAAGAAGACCTCTGTTTCAGATTCTTCATTATCTTCATTACTCATGGTGTTGCCTTTCGCCCAAGCCTGTGCAACACCATCTCCTGATGATCTGCAGTGAACTGTCTGCACCACTCAGACGCAGATCGTGCTTCATTGACTCGGCCGTGAACCTTGAACTCAGGGGCTCGAGCAGGTTCCCCAAAATACACATGGACCTGAGACCGTGGTGCAGGAGCCCTCGAGATCCACTCATGAGGTTCACCACCGCGAGCTTCACACCAGATTTCTACCGGAATCACCGCAGGATCGGCCTCAGTAATGAGAAAACCAGGATCAACGATCTCAGGGCTGGCGAGAACACATCCTGGTTCGAACATGTCATGACCGTTCAGAATGCCTAATGCACGTATTTGTGCGCCGATTGCATAGGGAGACTCAACCGAGATATCTCCCGCCACATCGCCTGCCAGGTCCCCCAGCGGGCCCGGTAACAGGACGCTCAACGGCCTGGGACTCATTGATTTGAGCATGAGCAACGCTCCAACATCAGCGCACCGCGACACCAACAAAGTAGGCCCTGACCTAGGGACGTGATGCGCACCGCTGACATGGACCCCATACAAGCTTCTGGCCAAAAGCGAACCGATATTGCGGGCGTGAGCCGCCCTATTGCCCAGAATCATGGGCTCGGATTGGAGATTTCCGGGTATACCTCGCGCGCAAGCTGAACAATTCGCTCGACAACCTGTTCCTGGGTTAGATCTGACGTATCAATGTTGATTGCATCACTAGCCGCCTGCAATGGCGAGATTTCTCGGCCCGAGTCTTTGGCATCTCTTTCTCGGATAGTCGCCTCCATGTGATCAAGATCCTGAGAAGACAGATCTTGACCCAATTCACTTCCGCGTCGCTGTGCCCGTACTCGAGGATCAGCCGTCAAAAAAACTTTGAGGCGAGCATCAGGTAACACGACGGTGCCAATGTCACGTCCCTCAATGACGACTCCGTACTCAGCGTCAGCCACGGTCGATCGCTGCAGGTCAACGAGGCGAGATCTAACCGACGCCAAGGCACTCACGGCGCTGACTGCAGCCGTCACCTCAGGCGAACGGATCCCCTGAGTGACGTCATGGTCTCCCACAAAAACTTGTGAATTGTCAGGGTCAGTATGAATAGTAATTTCAGAATTTATAGCGACTCTGCCAATGGATTCGAAATCCTCCAGAGCTATCTGCTGATCCAGAACCGCCCAAGTGATAGCACGATACATGGCACCCGTATCCAGCATGATCCACTGCAATCGCTTGGCCACCTGCCTGCTCACCGAGGACTTGCCTGATCCTGCAGGGCCATCAATGGCAATGACGTGAGTGGTCATCCGCGGCCTCGAGTCTCAAAACCTTGCCCTTCAAGGCCCGATTCGAGTGCATCGATCTCCCCCGGGCGCACGAAGAGTTGCACAATGCCTGAGGGCCTACCAAGAATGTGTTCAATTCGAACATCTTCTAGGTTGACGTCCAAACGACCTGCAGCGGCAAATAACTCAGCTAATGCACCTGGTTTATCCGAGATCTTGATGTTTATGGAATCGAATTGAGTGGATTTACCGCCATGCTTTCCGGGAACTCTCATCTTTCCTGAGTTGCCATTTGACAAGAACGCAGTAACGGCCTCCTTGTCCTGCGCGCGGATCGCGGCTCGGGCAACATCAAGCGAGGTAATCAAGGAATCCAAAACTGACACGACTTCGGTTGAATTTGAAATTAGAATCTCGCGCCATAATTCTGGGTCAGACCCTGCAATACGAATCATGTCTGCCAGACCTGACCCGGAAACACTTAACTCCTCCATTGAGCTCTGCGATAGCGACCCAGCCATGATGCTCGAAAGAATTTGCGGCGTGTGGGAGACCAAAGCAACCACGCGGTCATGTTGTTCTACTGACATGTTGATTGAAGAACTTCCCATTGCTGTGATGAGAACTTTCAAACTCTCAACCCTTTGTGGATCATTCGCGGGCGTGGCAGTGATGATCCAGACTCGATCATCAAAGAGGTCTGCCCGAGCCGCAGACGGTCCTGAAATTTCACGACCCGCCATTGGGTGCGCACTGACAACCCGATGCGGATCAGCGCCACTCTCAAATGCCAGGGGCAAAATCGCACCCTTCACGGAAGTGACGTCAGTGATGGTGGCGTGGGGGTACCGCGAGCAGGTCTGTGCCAGCACCTGCGCTGCCACATTAGGTGGAACGCACACGAAAACATGGTCGGGATCCTTATAGGAGTCATCGCCCAACTCGGATCTCACGTGCAAACCCAATCTGCCTGCCATCGCTAGATGCTCGCCATTTATGTCTTCGACGGTAACGGTGCATCCCTGCGCTCCAAGGGAGAGAGCAATAGACCCGCCAATCAAACCCACTCCGATAACGTGGACGGTCGGCAACGGTGCCATCAAGCCGAACCCCTATTTCCCGAATTAAGGTCTGGCCTCAGAACTTCTGCACCACGAAGGTATACATGCGTGATTTCATCACGTGAGTGATCAGTCTCTACATGGGCCATGATCCTGACAACCCGCTCAAGGGCACCCACGATATTCATCTCGGATGCACACATCAGCGGTACATCAGGCAGTCCATGGAGTCGCGCTCCAGCAGCTGGAAATGCGCAGGTGAGGTCAGGAGTGCCAGTAAAAAAAAGGCTGATGATATTCGAGTGGTCGATACTGTTGCGATCAAACATTGCCGCAAGGAGCTCGCCCACGGCCTCGGCCATTTCGTCCGAATTATCCGCCGTGAGACAGGTTGCGCCTCTGATTGCCCGAATTGCCATGGGGAGAGTCTAGAGGCCCGCCGCCGTGTACAAAGAACGCAACTGTGCACCCGTTATTTCCCGGATAGCACCCGGGCGTTGCTGACCCAGCGTGATGGGGCCAATTCGAGTGCGCACGAGGGCCGTCACCGGAGCTCCCACAGCCTCAAACATTCTGCGAACAATGCGGTTGCGTCCCTCATGGATTACTAGTTCCACCATGGCAGCACCCTTGGTGCGAGATAAAATTCGCGCTTTGCTTGCTGCCGCCGGTCCATCGTCCAACTCAACTCCGGACACCAATGCCTGGACCTCTTGCCCGCTAATTTCTTTAACAGTTGCAATATAGGTTTTATCGACCGAGTATTTCGGGTGAATCAGACGGTTGGTCAACTCACCATCGTTGGTGAGGAGTAACAGACCTTCCGTATCAGCATCCAAACGACCTACATGAAAAACCCGAATCTTTCGATCACGCACGTAATCACCAACGCAAGGTCGTCCCTGCTCGTCATCCATTGTTGTCAAAACACCTTTTGGCTTGTTAAAAGCCAAAACAACGGTGTCAGCTTTGGTGGGCACTCTCTCGCCATCAACGTGAATGACGTCCACCTCAGGGTTGATGCGTAGTCCTTGTTCGGTGACACGTTTTCCGTTGACACTCACCCTGCCCTTATCAATCAGGTGCTCACAAGCCCTACGACTGCCAATCCCTGCTTGCGCTAAGACTTTCTGTATTCGCACTCCCTGATCATGGGGAATTTCACTTTTCATAGCAATTCAAGTTTCCTAGTCGATGCGAGTTTCCTTTTTGGCGCAATTTTTTTAGTCACCGGTTGCTACGGACTCAAGCACGGCATCGAGGTCAGCGAGGTCAGGCAGGTGCTCCGCCAACGGCGGTAGGTCCTCCAACGAAGCAATTCCCATTCTCTCCAGAAAATAGGAAGTCGTTTTGTAAAAGATTGCCCCAGACTCATGTTCAGTGCCGGCTTCTTCGATCAATCCACGTGTGAGCAGCGTCTTAATAACGCCGTCGACGTTGACTCCTCGGACAGCACTAACTCTGCCACGAGTCACCGGTTGACGGTAGGCGATGACAGAAAGGGTTTCGAGTGCAGCCTGTGTGAGTCGGGCCTGCTGGCCATCGACGACCCAACGCTCAATCAGTGGTGAACATTGCGCTCGGGTATAAAAACGCCAACCACCCGCCACTTCCCGCAAATCGAATCCACGCATAGCCTCCGTGTACTCACGAGACAAAGATGCAAGTACTTCATTGACGTCAGGCTCGGGAGAACGGGTCACCTGAGCAAGTTCGACTGCCGAGAGAGGTTCATCAGCCAGAAGCAGGAGCGCTTCAATAGCGGCGCTCAGCGATGGTGCTCCCAAGCCAACTTCTTCGGACGCTTCTTCTGTTTCTTGCAACTCGGTTTCCTCGACGTCAGTCTCTGTAGATTCTGAACTCATGGTAATTCCTGCTCCGCATCTGTGCTCTCATCATCTTTTGACGTTTGTGTCTCCTGTGCAACAGATTCAGGTTCCACGTTCTGGTCAACTTCCCTGTCCACATCAAATTCATCGGTGACCGCTATCTCACCGTCGTCTTGTCCAACCCACCGGATTGTAAGATCTCCCAGAGGTGTGATCTGCTCAAACACGACCGCCTGTTCCCGATAGAGCTCAAGAAGTGCCAGGAACCGGCCGACAACAAGCAAAGTGGTTTCACAGTCTTGGATTAGCGCCCTGAAAGTCGTTGTGCGCACCCGCCTAAGCCTGTCCACGATAATAGCCGCTTGTTCTCGCACACTCACGCGCTGAACATGAATATGGCCAATACCAACTTCTTCAATCGGTTTCGGGGCAAGCGCGCGAGCAGCCATTGCGGCAAATTGATCGGGCCCGATCCCCAGCAACACCTCAGGGAGAAGCTCCGCAAAGTGGGGTTCAAGGCCTGCGGTCCTAGGCAGGGACTTGCTGGCGGAATTCATCATCTCGGTGAAAATGACCGTGATTTCTTTGTAAGCACGATATTGCAGGATTCGAGCAAACAGTAAGTCGCGGGCTTCAAGCAGAGCTAGGTCTTCTTCGTCTTCGACCTCACCCCGAGGCAAGAGCCGAGCCGCTTTCAGGTCGAGAAGTGTTGCAGCGACAACAAGGAAACTGCTGGTCTCTTCAAGATCCCAATTTTCCCCTTGAACGCGAATGTGAGAGATAAAGTCATCGGTGACCTGATGCAAGGCCAAGTCGGTTACTTCAAGCTTGTGCTTCGAAATCAGCGAGAGCAGCAGATCAAATGGGCCTTCGAAGTCCCCCACTCGAACTGAGAACCCACCTTCGCCTACAACTGCACTACCGGCGCTATCAGAACTATCTAATTGCACGGTGGACGCATTGGTCACCGGGCGAGCACCTCGCGCGCTAGCCTGCGGTAAGCCTCTGCACCAGAGCTTGATGCAGCAAAAGTTGTAATGGGCTCTCCCGCCACCGCAGAGTCGGGGAATTTAATAGTCCGATTGATGGTGGTGGTGAACACCGTGTCACCGAAAGCACCGGTCACTGACTCCAGTACCTCACGACTGTGGAGCGTTCGTGGGTCATGCATGGTTGGTAAGACTCCAACAATTCGCAAACTTGGATTTAACCTGCTGGTCACTTTGTCGATAGTGTCCTTGAGGAGTGCGACTCCGCGAAGTGCAAAGTATTCAGTTGCCATCGGGATGATGACTTCTGTGCTTGCCGTGAGGGAGTTCAAAGTCAGCAGGCCCAACGACGGTTGGCAGTCAATGAGAATAAAGTCGTATTCGTCGATAACGGGAGCGAGTGCGCGCTGCAGGGCGTACTCCCGCCCCACTTCGCTCACAAGTTGCACTTCTGCAGCCGAAAGATCTATGTTGCTGGGGATCAGATCGAGGTTCTCAACCCGAGTGGTGAGGATGACATCTCCCACATGACAGTCGTTTTGGGTGAGAAGGTTGTAAATCGAAAGGTCCATCTCATTGGGGTTCATGCCAAGTGCGACGGAGAGGGCACCTTGGGGGTCAAAGTCCACGAGAAGGACTTTCCTGCCATAGCCCGCTAGCGCTGCACCCAGTGAAACGGTTGAAGTCGTTTTACCGACACCGCCCTTTTGATTCACCATCGAGATCACCCGGGCCGGCCCATGACCTGTGATTGGTGCCGGCTCTGGAATCTCGGGGAGTCCTGCGAATTCGTTCTCACTCATGATGGAGTGAGCCTACTGTGCTAACAGCCCTCATGGGGACATTGGTTGCTCGGATTCTGCTAAGTCCGTCTCAGGGCGCCTCAAGCACCCTTGAGAGCCTGTCTCATGATTTATCGGGCCCGAGGGTGCGCTCCCGCGTAGATTTCCCGCAATGTTTCCACGGTCACCATTGTGTAGATCTGAGTGGTCGTTACGGATGAATGACCCAAGAGTTCTTGAACCGTCCGCACATCAGCCCCTCGCTCAAGCAGGTGCGTGGCATAACTGTGACGAAAACTGTGCGGCGTCACTCCGTCGATCTCAGCCCTGTCGGCTGCCTTGGACACGATCTCCCAAGCGCTTTGCCTTGAAAGGGGTCGGCCACGCGTGTTGAGAAATGCCTTGTGCGAGCCCCCAGACCGCAAACGAGAGAGGAGTTCTCGTCGCTCACCTCCCACATAGATCTCGAAAGCTTTCAACGCGTACCCACCCACAGGAATGAGTCGCTGCTTATTCCCTTTCCCAGTGACGAGGACAGTCGTGGACTCGGCATCGAGATCATCCACATCTAATCCCACTAACTCAGAGATTCGCATGCCTGTGCCATAGAGCAATTCGATGAGTGCGGTATCTCTCTGCGGATAACTTGATTCACTCGCAGCCCCAATGATCTTGGTTATAGATTCATAGGGCAATGCTTTGGGTAGTTTGCGCGGAATGCCTGCGGGATGAACATCCACCGATGGATCAACTGGAACCCAGGATTCGGCCACTGCAAACTTGTGAAAACCTCTCACCGACACGATTGTTCGCGCAGAGCTCGATGCACTCAGATCCTGTGCAAGGGAAATGGCAAAGTCACTGACATCCCGTGGTCGAATTTCACTGAGTGATTCAACGCCTTTGCCGCTACACCATGTTGCATAGCGCGCAAGATCCCTGCGATATGCCGATACCGTGTTAGCGGAGAGACCTCGCTCAATACTGATGTGATCGAGGTATCCCGCAATAGCACCACTTAGTTTCAGGCGATTGCCTCTTCAAGGGGGAGCAAAGACATTCCAAATGACTCAGACACAGCCGCGTAGGTAACTTGACCATCGTGGACGTTAAGTCCCAATGCCAAAGCAGAGTCCTCGCGCAATGCCTGCTTCCAGCCCTTATTTGCCAATGCAATTGCATATGGCAATGTCACGTTGGTGAGCGCATAGGTTGATGTATGGGGTACCGCTCCGGGCATATTGGCCACGCAATAGAACACCGAATTGTGAATCGGGTAAGTGGGTTCAGCGTGCGTCGTTGGCCGCGAGTCCTCAAAGCAACCGCCTTGATCGATTGCAATATCCACGAGAACCGAACCGGGCTTCATCCGGGATACCAATTCATTTGAGATCAACTTTGGGGCTTTTGCTCCAGGAACGAGCACCGCTCCGATCACCATGTCAGCATCAAGTACTGCTTGCTCAATTTCATAGGCGTTTGATGCAACTGTTTGCATATGCCCCTGGTAGATGGCATCCATCTGACGAAGCCTCGCAATGTTCTTATCGAGCAATAGAACCTCAGCCTGCATGCCCAGTGCAATTGCCGCCGCATTCATTCCCGCGACGCCTGCACCAAGGACCACAACTTTGGCCGCGTACACACCAGAAACTCCACCCATCAACACGCCACGCCCGCCGTGCGCTCGCATTAGTGCATGTGCACCCACTTGCGGGGCCAACCGTCCAGCAACCTCGGACATGGGTGCCAGCAGTGGAAGTGAACCATCAGAGAGCTCCACAGTTTCATAAGCAATGGCAGTTGAGCCCGATGCCACCAGCGCATCAGTGCACTCCTTCGACGCAGCAAGGTGAAGGTAGGTAAAGATCAATTGACCTTTGCGCATCCTGTGGTACTCCGCGGCGATCGGCTCTTTGACTTTCAAGATCATGTCAGCTGTTTCCCAGACTGCATCAGCTGTCGACAGAATAGTCGCGCCAGCTGATGCAAAAGCTTCATCAGGGATAGAGGAACCGACACCAGCATTTTCCTCGATGAAAACCTCGTGGCCGTTGGTCACAAATTCATGAACACCCGCTGGTGTAATTGCTACTCGGTATTCATGGTTCTTGATCTCTTTGGGAACGCCAACCTTCACTACAACCTCATGCTTTCTCGAGCGAATTACCCAATGTAATTCGTCCTATGTTCGCACACTACTACTGACTCGTGGTTCGCTTAATCTGGTCGAACTAATTTACGCCTGGCATGCGCCTGCCAAGGGGCTTGGGCTGGCCTCAGCGAGTGCCACTTGGCACGCATGGCACTTTGTGCGGCCAAGGCTCCTACTACCGTCGTTGGATTGCCCAAGTCCCCCGCAAGTACGAGGGAACATGCCGCATCGAGATCCACCCACACCCCCGGAAGGTGCATTTCCTCGGCTTCGCCAGTGTGAATTCTCCCGCCAGATACTTGGGCTATCCCCCGCGCAAGGTAAATGCGAATCGCTTCAGATGATCCACCGGGTGTATTGAAAAAGTCCACGAGAACATTCCATTCGGAGGCCATCAGGCCTGCTTCCTCAGCGAGTTCCCGTTGGGCTGCTCGAAGCGGACTTTCATTGCCGTGGTCGAGTAAACCCGCAGGAGTTTCAAAGAGGTACATGCCCAATGGCTGTCGATATTGACGGATCAAAAAAATTTGTTCGTTCTCATTTAAAGCCACGACCGCAACAGCGCCGGGGTGAACAACCACATCGCGCTGCACAACAGAATTACCTATTTCAACCTGCTCAACTACAACATCCCACTTTGCGCCACGATGAACAATTTTTTGATCCAAAAGATCTGCTGGCTCCCATGTGTCCTTGATCGGACCAACCCAGGACTCTTTCACATTGACACCGTCTGCAGATTTGATATGAACCTAAGCGCGCGCTTCACTGCTCTCATTCATATCGCTACTTAAACTTTGATTCCGATCAACGGCCGCCTTGATCAATCCAATAAATAAGGGGTGCGCGTTAGTCGGTCTCGAGCGAAGCTCAGGGTGAGCCTGAGTGCCAATGTAATAGGGGTGCACATCGGCAGGAAGTTCAACGAATTCAACTAGCCTTCCATCCGGCGAAGTCCCCGAAAACACCAATCCTCTTTCCTCGAGGATTGTGCGATAGGAGTTTGCGACTTCAAATCGGTGACGGTGTCGCTCTTCAATGTAGGGCTGTCCGTAGACAGAGAATGCAACAGAGCCTTCGCTCAATTTGGCCGGATATAAACCAAGGCGCATGGTTCCACCCATATCGCGATCACCAGCGATGACGTCTTGTTGATCCGCCATGGTTGAAACAACCGGATGCGGTGTTGACTCATCGAATTCAACGGAATTAGCATCAGCCAAACCCGCCTCGGTGCGTGCATATTCAATAACCATGCACTGCAGGCCTAGACACAAGCCGAGTGTTGGAATCATGTGTTTTCGGGCGTAAGTCAGCGCTCCAAGTTTCCCCTCGATACCGCGAACTCCGAATCCACCGGGGACACAGATTCCATCAAGATCTGAAAGATTTTTGGCAGCCCCTGCCTCAGTCGCACAATCATCACTGGAAACCCAACGAATATTGACTCTACATTCATTGTGGAATCCACCAGCTCGCAAGGCCTCGGTGACCGAAAGGTACGCATCAGGCAAATCAATGTACTTGCCAACTAAACCAATGGTCACCTCTGACTTGGGGTGATGCACGCGGCGCAATAGGTCATCCCATTGCTTCCATTTCACGTCCCGGAAGGGCAGGTCAAGTCGCCGCACGACATATGCATCCAGACCCTCAGAGTGCAGGACTTTTGGGATGTCATAAATGCTGGGAGCATCAACGGCGGCGACAACTGCTTCAGCATCTACGTCACACATCAGAGAAATTTTGTGTTTGATGCTGCTGGGTACGGGACGGTCGGCGCGCAAAACAATTGCGTCGGGCTGGATACCAATGTTGCGCAGCGCCGCCACTGAATGTTGGGTCGGCTTCGTTTTGAGTTCACCCGAAGGTCCGATGTACGGCAGGAGCGACACATGCAGGAAAAAGACGTTATCGCGACCCACTTCGTGTCTGATCTGGCGCACCGCCTCGAGGAACGGCAGGCTCTCAATGTCACCGACCGTGCCACCAACCTCAGTGATAACCACATCCACATTGGGACTTGCCATTCTTCGAATCCGAGACTTGATTTCGTTTGTAATGTGAGGAATGACCTGGACGGTGTCGCCGAGGTACTCACCACGACGCTCTTTCGCGATAACCGTCGAGTACACCTGACCGGTGGTGACATTTGCTGATCCATGCAAGTTTGTATCAAGAAAACGTTCGTAGTGACCGATGTCGAGATCGGTTTCGGCGCCATCGTCGGTGACAAAAACCTCACCGTGTTGAAATGGATTCATTGTGCCTGGATCTACGTTCAAGTACGGATCCAACTTTTGCATGGTGACTCGAAGACCACGCGATGTGAGGAGATTTCCCAATGATGAGGCGGTGAGACCCTTACCGAGTGATGACGCTACTCCGCCTGTTACGAATATGTGCTTTGTCGAAGTTTTCTCCACGGGAGTTCAGACTATCAGCACCGGAGTCTCGCGGTGTAAGGCTCGCGCAATTCTCAGCGATTTGCCGCAAGTGCCAGTAGTTCATCCGCATGTGCTGCGCCGCTCACCGAATCAGAGAGCCCAGACAACATTCGGGCAATCTCTCGAGTTCTGGCGTCTCCCGTCACTTCAGCCACACGTGCGGCAACTCGAGAGTTGGATTCCTCTTTTTCAACCACAAAATGGCGCTGCGCAAAAGCGGCCACCTGCGGTAAGTGCGTCACCACAATGACCTGAGTGAACTCCGCCAATCGAGCCAATCGGCGCCCCACCTCCACCGCGACGGCTCCGCCAATCCCGGCATCGACTTCGTCGAAGATCATGGTTGGGATCGGGGCCTTGCCTGCAAGGACAACCTCAATCGCCAACATCAGTCTGCTGAGTTCACCACCTGAGGCACTTTTGCCGATTGGCCGGTAAACAGCGCCCTCGTGGGCAGCGATCTGGAACGTGACGACATCAGCACCAAACTTTGTCCATTTTGATAGGTCTGATTCTGATTGGACATCAATCCGAATCTGCGCGTGAGGCATGGCAAGTTCTCGGAGCTCACTCTCGATGCCCACGCCTATGACTTTGGCAGTTTCACCCCTTAAAACGCTCAGAGTCTCCCCCGCTGCGGTCAATGCGCGACCCGCATTTTCGATGTCGAGATCGAGTTGCTCAAATTCCTCAGGGGTTGTCAACAACTCTTCACATTCGAGTCGCGCCACACGCTCCCATTCCCGTACCTCAGAAATTCCTGGCCCATATTTCTTGCACAAATTTTTGATTGCGGCATAACGCTGCTCGAGTGCTTCGAGGACAGCCGGATCCACCTCTAGGTTGATCCCATACTGCGAGATCTCGGCGTCTATATCAAGCGTTTCTGAGATTCCGCTTTTCAACCTCGCGACAAAGGGCTCCAGAAGCGGGTCCATGGCTCGCGCGCGTTCCAATTCCCGAAGCGCCTGCTCTAATCCACCGATCACGCCGCCTGGGTGAGCATCGGATCCTCCAAGTGCTTCATTCGCATGGGCCGTGGCATCTCTCAAGTCAGAAGAATTACGCATCACCTGCAACTGAGCCTCGATCTCAGC
>Ga0181607_10003325_pt1 | contig 14032 bp, 12 predicted proteins | sample 041ome_9_FD_132420 | JGI IMG/M metagenome (GOLD analysis project Ga0181607, IMG submission 132420) | Coastal salt marsh microbial communities from the Groves Creek Marsh, Skidaway Island, Georgia - 041413US metaG (megahit assembly) | ecosystem: Environmental > Aquatic > Marine > Intertidal zone...
AAAGCCTCTAGTAAGTAGCGATATTTAAAGTAAGTTAATGTAAAATGAACTAAGGTCAAATGGTTAGCCCATATCTGAAAAACAAGGGGTCGGCAGTTCGATTCTGCCTCTGGCCACAATAAAGTAATAAAAAATTTTTTTACTTTGTAACAAGTGTTTTTTAGAATTTTAAATAGTCAACAAAATCCGAACATATTCCATAAACATCATTATCAATATTTTCCCTTCCAAGCGACACAATAATTGAATTTTTTGTGATTTTTTTTCCTGGATAAGTCCAAATATAACCATTACTTGTTAATGTGAAATCGTCTTTTTGATGCCAAAAAAATTTGAAATTTTTTTTGCTCTCTGTAAAGTGATTTAAAATTTCTAAATTTTTGCAATGAAACCATAGCTTCTCTCTTTTGTTTAAAATCCAAGTTTTATTAATTTCGTATTCAGGTAAATCATGTCCTAAAAAAAATTTATTATCTTTTAACCAGATATCTACTTCAACCTCGTACCCTTTTTCAATTGCCTGTTCAATATACTTTGGATTATTTTCTAGATCTTTTTTAACTCCAGATGTATTTCCTCTATGCGATATAAGTAATGTCATATTTATAGTTTAGATATAATATGTTTGGATAAATAGTCTAATCCAACTTAAGTTAATATAAATAATATGAAATTAATAATCTTTGATCTTGACGGAGTTATTTATGATTCAAAAAAATTTCATTTTGAAGCACTAAATAAAGCTTTAAAAGAGGTATCTTCAGATTATGAAATATCTTATCAAGATCATATCAATATTTATGATGGACTTCCTACCTTTAAAAAACTTGAAATACTTACATCTAGTAAAAATTTAGACAAGAGCCTTCATAAAATTATATGGAAGAAAAAACAGCTTTATACAGAAGCTCTTCTTAGCGAAATAAAACCAAATCAAGATCTTAAAGCTAATTTAGAAAAATTAAAAGATGAGAATTACTGCTTAGCTGTGGCTTCAAACAGCATAAAAAGTACTGTGTCTAGAGTTTTAGAAAATATAAATATAAAAAATCTTTTTGATTTAGTAGTTTCAAATGAAGATGTTTTAAACGCTAAGCCTCATCCAGAAATGTACTGGAAATGTATGTCTCAATTAAAAATTTTACCAAGAGACACTTTTATTATTGAAGATTCACCAGTTGGAAGACTTGGTGCAAAAATGAGTGGCGCTAACTATTTATTTGTAAATAGCAGTCTTGATTTAAATGATGCATTCTTTGAAAATATTTTGAGTTATGATAATGACATGTCAGACTTAAATAAATATTATGACAAAAACCTTAATGTCTTGATTCCTATGGCAGGAAGAGGATCAAGATTCACCGAAAAGGGATATGTATTCCCAAAACCTTTAATTGAAGTAAACGGAAAGCCCATGATCCAATTAGTGGTTGAAAACATTAATATAGATGCGAATTATATTTTTATTGTCTTAAAGGAACATATTGATAAATTCAATATTGATAAGATGTTGAAACTCATAGTTCCAGATTGTAAGATCGTTGTAACTGATGGTATAACAGAAGGCGCAGCAAGCACCACTCTCTTGGCAAAAGAATATATTGACAATGATGCACCTCTTGTAATTGCAAATTCAGATCAATATATTGATTGGAATCCAAGAGAGACTATGTATAATTTTACATCGAAGGATATTGATGGCGGAATACTAACTTTTAACTCAACTCATCCAAAATGGTCTTACGCTAAAACAGATATGGATGGAAATGTTACAGAGGTTGCAGAAAAAAATCCTATAAGTACAAATGCAACTGTGGGTATTTATTATTGGAAATCTGGAAAAAACTATGTAGCTTCTGCTGAAGATATGATTAATAAAAATATAAGGGTTAATAACGAGTTTTATGTTTGTCCGGTTTACAATCAAGCTATTGAGAATAATCAAAAAATTATAATTGAAGAAATAAATGAGATGTGGGGAATAGGAACACCTGAAGATTTAGATACTTTTCTTAAAAAATTTAATTAATTTTATTATTTTAAATACATTCTGATAAAAAGTTTTTTAAATGTTTTTAAATAAAACTTTTTTTTAACTTTTGGATTACTAGATAAGAAAAAATGATTTATATCATTTCTAGAATTTATATAATTTAAATTATAAAAACCTAAGAAAATACAACAAAACAAATATTTAAATGGATTTTCAATTTCAACAAAAAGATCACAATCATAGTTACCAAAAATCTTTTTTGAGTTATTTAAAATTTTAAATTCATTACCGTCGACATCTATTTTTAAAAACAATTTTTTGTGTTTAAATTTTAACGAATCTAGTTCTATGGATTCTATATTTTTAACAATTATATTGTTATTATATGAAATTTTTGCACTTATATTTTTTCCATTTCCAATTGCTTTATTAATAAAAGTAAAATTCTCACTTTTCTCCAAATGTTTTATCTCTGGATGTTTTAGAACATCAAATCCATAAACATGACAATTTTTAAAATTTTGTAAGATTTTTTCGGAGTAAATTCCTTTTTGAGCGCCAATGTCTAGAAATACAAAATTATCATAATTTTTAAGCAATTCTTTTAGGTAATCCCAGGTATCTTTTTCATGTTGCGTTAAATTCCAATCATAATTATAAAAATATTGCTCATAATCTTCATACTTCAAAATACTCATGTATATATTCTATGGTTATAATTAACATAATTTAAAACTTAGTAAAATACTAAAATTTATCAAAAAAGGTTAAATATATTGAAAGTTGGAATTGTTGGAGCGGGACGTTTAGGTTTGTGTTTTGCACTTCTCTGTGAAAGTGTTGGCTACAAAGTAAACATTTACGATATAAATACAGAGTATTTAAACCAACTAAAAAATCGTAATTTTTCAAGTTCGGAGCCTGAAGTTCAAAAAATGATTAAGTCTTCAAATAATTTATCTATATTTAATGAATTTGAAGAAATGGCTTTAGATTCGGATATAATTTATACATTTGTACCAACTCCTTCAAATCAAGATGGTTCTTACAATATTGACACTGTAAAAGATATTGCAAACATTTTTAAAAAACTAGAGTCAAAAATAATTAATAAAAAATACTTTATTATTGGCAGTACAGTAAATCCTGGAGACACTGAAAAAATTAGTAATTTATTTGATTCTTCAAAGGTAGGTGTTATTTATAATCCTGAATTTATTGCGCAAGGAAGTATTATAAAAGATTTAAAATCAGCAGATATTGTTTTAGTTGGTATAAATCAAGAAGACAAGGAAGTTTTAGCAACAATAAAAGATATTTACAGAAAAATTCAAGATGTAGAAATAAATTTTCAAGTTATGTCAACGACATCAGCTGAAATAACAAAAATCTCAATTAATTGTTTCTTGACAACTAAGATTAGCTTTGCAAACGTCATTGGTGAGATCCTACAAAGCTCAAATTGTGAAGGGGAAATTGATAATGTTTTAGACACAATTGGAAAAGATAGGAGAATTGGAAATCAGTATTTAAAATATGGTTTTGGATATGGAGGACCATGTTTACCACGAGACAATAGAGCATTAGGATCTTATGCAAGCAAGTTGGGAATCAAACATAATTTGGGAGAAACTGTAGATAAAATTAACAATCAACATGGAGAGTTTTTACTCAACTCATCGATTGATAAAAATCCTAATAAGTTTCCCTATTATTTTGAATTTATTAGTTATAAAAACAACACAAATATTTTTGAAGAAAGCCAACAGTTGAAATTATGTAAAAACTTATTAGAAAGAGGATTTAAAGTATTTGTGAAAGAAAGCGAATTTATAACTGACGAAATTAAGAAAGAACTATATAGCAACTTTAAAGAAAATATCGAATTCATAAAAGATATTCAAAAACTAAATATCCAATATATAGATATAAATTGAAATAGTAATAATTTTTATGACGCAAAAACTTAACGTTTTGTTCAAAAAATACAAAATTAAAATTACAGGTGTAAGCCATTTTGGTGCTCATAAAGGCCAGGAACTAGAGGGTTATTTAGAACTGAAAATTAAAGCCATCCATCTTTTTGAGCCACAAATGAAATACTTTAGAGAATTAAAAAATATTTCAAAAAAATTTGACAATGTATTTGTTTATAAATTTGGTTTAGGTTCTAGCAATATAATTACAAATTTATACTCATCATCTGTGTATGAAGGGGTAAGTGCTTCTGTTCTTAAGCCATTAAAACACAAGGATTATTTTCCAGAAGTTGTATTTGATTTATCGGATGAAAAAATTGAGATCATTAAATACGATGATTTAAATATTAAAGATGTTAACTTTTTAAATATTGACATACAAGGCTATGAGCTCGAAGCATTAAAAGGGTCAGTAAAATCTTTAAGTAATGTAGATTGTATATTTATAGAAGTGAGCAGAGATGAATTTTATGAACATAATGTAAAGATAAAAGAATTGGATCTCTTTTTAAAAGAGAATTCTTTTATAAGAGTTGAAACTTTTTGGATAAACAATAAAGTACCTCAAGGAGATGCTCTATATGTAAAAACTAAATTTGTCAGACCATTAAACAGATTATTTTGGGTGATAAAAAATTTTTCAGACTATTTTGAATTCAAGTTTAAATTAATAAGAAAAAAAAATGCATGCATCGTTTTATTAAAAAAATATATAAAAGATAAATATTATAAATTAATGCATCAATCTAATAAGTTATACGATTGGTTAAGGTTGAAATTAATTAAAAATTTATTTGTCGGGTCTGATTCTTATGGCACTGAAGGCATAGGAGCAATGTTACAGTGGCAGCTTTGGGCATTTGCTCTCTCAAAAACTTACAATAAAAACTATATATTTGAAGGTTTTAAAAATGTAGCTCATTACAGATTTGAAAATTTATCGCAAGAAGAATATAGCAACAAGATTAATAAATTTTTACGTTTAACAGACTTATCAGTTAAAAGTCCTAAAATTTTTAAAAAATTAGAAATATATCAAAATAATGAAAAAAAAATAGACGAGAAGTTTATTTATAATAATAGAAGGCTTATTCAGAGAACATTCGACAAAAAAATTAATGACACTTTTGAAAGTAAAACAATTATAAAGTTGGGTAGCAGAATTCCAATACCAACAGAACTTAATCAACGAAAGATAAACGTAGGTGTCCATTTGAGAGTTACGAATCTCGATGATGTTGATTTTAGTGAAAAAAGACAATATTTTGATAGAGATAAAAATAGTTTAAAAAGAGTTAATAAACTTATTAATTTTATTGAAGAGAAATATCCAAAAGAAAATTTATGTTTTAATATTCTTATACAACATGAGAATGAAAAGCTCCATCAACTTCAACTTTTGAACAATAGAAATGAGTTAAAATTTTTCATAGGAATTGACATTTTTACAACTATGTCAATTCTTGTACATTCAAATATACTTATAGGATCTAATAGCTCATTAAGTTATGTTTGCCATCTACTCTCAGGAAAAGAATCATATTTTGACAAAAGTTTTCAATATAAATTGTATCCAAATAGCTATTTTCATATTGATGGGGAAGTTAAATAAGTAAAAATTTAAATTTAACTTGAATTTTTAAAATTATCTTATAAGTTTCTACTTTTAAAAATTCTTACAAACTTAACTATTTTCTCAACTATTTTCTCAGAAAACATTAAAAATACTGAGACAAAGAACAAGTAAAAAACCATCCATGTTCGAGAATATCCATACACTCTTAACACTATGTATACAGAAGAAAGAGAGATCAGGCTTATTAGCAAATAAAATAAGTATCTTGAATAATGGAGCAAATAAATCTCGATGAAGGGTTTAAAAAACCTTATAAGAGTTACCGTCAACAATGACACACTGATGCTAATTATATAATAGGATAAGTTGATACTTGCATTATCTAATTGTATAAACCTATTTATATCTTCAAAGAGCTGATATGTATCAATATATTTGCTTCTTAAAATTAAAATATAATTTAAAATTATTAAAACCAAAATACGAAAAAAATTTAAAAACATTTAATTTTGATTTTACACTTAAATTTTAAGACTTGTTTACTTAATTCATCTAACTAAAAAAGACTATAATTTTTTTATGAAAAATATTTTAATTACCGGTGGCTTGGGCTACATAGGTTCAAAGCTAGCCAGTTCATATTTGGATGATACTGACAATAAAATTACCGTAGTAGACAAAATTGTAAATAAAAAAATAATCAACTTCTTAAATGAGGGAGGTATAGAGTACAAAAACTTAGATATTCTAGATTCAGATAATCTAGCCCCCTTAGTAAAAGATGCTGATGTAGTATTTCACCTAGCAGGAGTAACTTCAGTACCCAGAGTCAAAGTTGAAGAAAGCAATGTGCTAAATAAAGAAATAGCAAGAACAGCAATAGATGGCACTCAAAACATTATTGAAAACATTAAAGATAGTTCAAAAATTATATTTCCATCTACGCATGTAGTTTTTGAAGGATTGAAAGAGGTTAAAATAGATATTCAAGAAAACTATCAGGTATATCCTAAATTAATATATGCAAAGTCAAAAGTTCAAAACGAAGTAGATATAAAATTTAATTGTTCAAATTATATAATTCTAAGATTAGGCTCAGTTCACGGATTCAATCCCTTAACAACACGATACAATATAATGGTCAATTTTTTTGCTCAAGCTGCTGCAAAAAAGGATTCTATTGATTTGCATGGAGGCGGAATTCAATTAAAAAGCTTAGTATCAGTTTATGACGTAGTTAGATGTCTAAGATTTTTTGATAATAATGATGATATTTTCAACGAGATTTTTCATTGTGTATCTGAAAATAAATCTGTTTTAGAAGTTGCAGAATTATGTAAGGAATACTCTGAAGGTCTAAAAATAAATCTTACTAAGGATAAAATACCAAATCCTGGTTATAGTCTTAGCAGTATTAAGCTTGAAAAAGCAGGATTTAAATTTGAAAAAAAAGTTAAAGACTCAATAAAAAATATAATTGATAATACCAGGTAGATTTATGTCAAAAAAAAATGAATATTTAGAAATTGGAAAAGACCCATTTACTGACAAAAGAGGAAGCATATTAAACTATTATTTACCTGAAGACATTAACCATGTGGGGTTAATAGATTCAAAAGAACACACTCTACGTGGTAACCATTATCACCCAGAACAAACGCAAGTTTGTTTGCTAGTCAAGGGTTCATATATCAGCGTTACTAAGAATATCCAAGAAAAAAATTCTGTTGTTGAGTCAAGATTAATTAGAGAAAACGAACTTTCAATTATTCCTCCAAATGTTGCACATGCAATGATTTTTTTAGAAGATTCAATATTTTTAAATCTGGTAAAAGGAGAAAGAAGCCATGAAAACTTCGACAAGACACATACATTAAAATATGAATTAGTAAAAAAGGATCAATTTCGCACATATATAGATTTTTTTAAAAGCACCTGTAGAGTCTGTGAGTCAAAATTTTTAGATTTGGTTCACTCTTTTGGTCAAGTACCACTTGCAAACAATTTATTAAATTCTAAAAATGAATATGCAAAAGAGTATCCATTAGAATTATTTTTTTGTTGTGATTGTTCTAACCTCCAATTAAATATGGCTATAGATCCTGACATACTTTTCAGAGATTATTTATATACATCTTCTACGAGCTCTTTATTTGTACAGCACTTTGAAAAATTTGCTGAACAAATAATTCAAGAGGAGGATTTAAATGAGGAGTCTTTAGTAGTAGATATAGGAAGCAATGATGGTGTATTTCTAGAACCACTAAGCATAAGAGGCATTAAAGCAATTGGAGTTGAGCCAGCAAAAAACTTATCTGAATATTCAAATAACAAAGGATTAAAAACAATAAATTCATATTTTAATGAACAAGCTGTAAAACATATATTTCAAGACCATGGTAAAGCAGATTTAGTAACAGCTTTTAATGTATTTGCACACGGGGATGGCTTAAAAGAGATTGTATTGCATGTATTCAATTTATTAAAAGATGATGGTGTATTTTTATTAGAAGTACAATCAACTGAAAAAATGATTAATAACAACCTCTTTGACAATATTTATCATGAGCACTTTAACTATTGGTCTTTAGGAACACTCATTACCTTTTTTAATAATTTGAATTTAACTGTTTATAAATTTGAAGAAGTAGCAACACATGGGGGATCATTAAGGCTGTATGTAGCTAAAAATAGAAAAGTTGATAAATCTGTAAAAACTTATTTATTAGAGGAATCTAAAAGTAATTTGAATAAAAAAGAAACTTTTTTAAATTTTTCAGCAAATATTGAAAAAGAGAAAAAAAATGTATTGTTAAACTTACAAAATCTAATAAATTCTGACAAAAATATAATTTTTTACGGAGCACCAGCAAAAGCAACAACCTTATTAAATTATTTTAAAATTGATAGTCAACTTGTTAAGTATACAATTGAAGACAATAGTCTTAAAGTTGGTAAATTCATTCCAAACACTGGTATTGAAGTTATCAATAAAGACCAAGCCATATCGTATAATCCTGAAATAATAATCGTTTTAGCTTGGAATTTTTTTGAAAGCATAAAAAATAATAATCAATCTACATTTCCAAATGCACAGTTTACAACCTTGAAAGATTTGCAATTTATAAAGGGACAGTAGGTAAAATAAGAATATTATTAAAAAAGTTGAAATAAATGCACCCGTTGCTCTTTTTGGGTATAACAAACCTGATACTACAAAAAAAGTTCTTAAAACTCTTCATAAAGTCAATCTCTCAAAAGTATATCTAGTTTTAGACCATCCTCCCAAAGATTCAAACAAGGAAGCATATTTAAAGACAAAAAAATTATTTAAGGAATTCGAACATAGTGGTGAGGTTATACGAATGTTTGCTGATCAGCATATGGGGTTATACGATAGATGGCATTCAGGACTTAATGATATATTTAAAAGAGAAGAAAGCCTTATAATACTTGAGGATGATACTTTACCATCCAAATCATTTTTTCTATTTTGCGACCAGTTGTTGACAAAATATCAAAACAACCATCAAATTTCTCAAATAAATGGATATAATTATCGATCTAAAGTTCGAATTTCAGAAAGTTACTACTTTAGTAACATATCCGAACTTTGGGGGTGGGCAACCTGGAGTGACAGATGGTTAAAGTACAATAACGACGACATTAAAAAGTGGGACAAATTTAAAAATGATGAAATTTATAAAAAAAACTTTTTTAACAAATCAGAATTTGATTATTATTTTAAAATATTTGAAGATGCTCACAAAAATATAATTAATTCTTGGGAATACAATTGGGTCTTTTCCCTAAAGTTAAATAATTTAATAAGCATTTTTCCAAAAAAAAGCTTGGTTAAGAATTTAGGATTTGGACATAAAGGAGCAACCCATACCCATCAAAAATTAAAATACTTATCGCTTACAAAAAATAAAAAATTCAATATTCAATTTCCCTTAATACACCCAGAATTTATAGAAATTAAAGAAGATCAAGTAGTAAAAGATGTTGAGAAAAGATTATTAAAAAACTCAAATTTAAGCAATTTCATTTACCATTCAAAGAAAATATTTCACATGAAAAGGAAAAATTAAAAAATGAATGTATTGGTCCTGTTTACATATAAGGTTTCAATTTCGGATTGGAAAAAAGCAGGAATTATTGATAGGGAATTTAAACTCTATAAACAGATATATGAATATAAGAAAATTTCCTATAGTTTTGTTACGTATGGTAATGATAATGATTTTATTCATCAATTAGAGAAATTTAACGTCCTACCTTTATATTCAAAAATAAAGTACAGAAATTCGAGTTTAATTCAGTTTTTTAATTCACTGAGAGTACTTTATATTTTTAAAAATGAAATCAAAAATTGCACAATTATAAAAACAAATCAACTTAATGGTTCCTGGGTAGGAATTTTAGCAAAATTATTTTATAAAAAAAAATTGATTATTCGCACCGGTTACGATCTTCTTTATTTCTCAAAATTACAAAACAAATCATTTTTTAAACTTCTATTTTTTAAACTACTAACTGGTATCTCATTAAAATTTGCAGATTACTATATTGTTTCATCTAGTGCTGATAGAGAGAGACTAATTTTAAAATATGGGATTAAATATGATTCAAAAATTAAAATAAATTCAAATTGGATTGAATATCCCGAAAAAGTTAAAAATCTTTCTAGTAGAAATGAAAAATTAATTGCTGTTGGGAGGTTAGAGCATCAAAAAAACTATTCCAACTTACTCAAAATTATTTCTAAATCAGGATTGTATATTGACATATTCGGTGAAGGAAAAGAACGAAGAGAATTGGAAAACTTAATTAACAAGTACGATATTAAAGCAAATCTAAAAGGAAAGATCGAAAATAGAAACTTGCAAAAACTATATCAAGATTATAAGTATTTTGTTTTAAATTCACACTATGAAGGGAATCCAAAAGCACTACTTGAAGCAATGGCCTCAGGTTGTGTTGTTATTGTTAGGTATCATGAAAACTTGAAAGAGGTAATAATAGATAAGGATAATGGTATATTTTATAATTCTGATGATGAGTTAGAAAAAATACTTATGAGTTTAAAAGATTATGATCTAAATAGAATTTCAATTTCTGCAAGAGCATATGTAAAAAACAACACAACTCTCGACCAACATATAAATAAAGAGTTACAACTATATAAACACTTAGCAGGTGAATCTAGTTAAGCTTTTAAGTAATTACATATAGTATTTAGTATATAAATTATGAACATTATTAAAGTTTTCAAAGATATTCTCTATGTTTCAAAGCTAACAAAGACTTCAAAAAAGAAATTAAAAATATTATATTCAGTTGTACTTTCCAACTTAACAGTTTTATTTGATCTGATTGTTATTTTAACAATAGCTAAAATTTTTGAAGATGATTATCCAGCTAGTGAAAATTTTATAGTTCAATTTTTTTTGGAAAACCAGTTTTTACTGCCATTAATTGTATTGTTGCGTTTTATTGCACGTTATCTTGATGTAATCAATATTACAAAGCTGAGATACTCCATAGAGCAAAACCTTAGAGTATATCTTATGCGAGAAGTATTTGATAAAGGCAATTACTCAACTAGTGATGCATATTATTTTACAAATACCTTAAGTGGTGGGATTGCAAATTTTTACAGCTCGACTGCAACTTTAGTAAACATATTTATTCAAATGATTGTTTATTTAGGTTACTTATTATTACAAGACTTACAAACAGTACTAATTTTTGCTGCTGGTGGAGTTGCATTAATAATTCCTTCATATTTTTTAACAAAAGCCGGAAGAAAATTTGCGGATAAATCATATCATGCAGGAGGAGATTATTTTGCAACTATTCAAAAAATAATCGACAATATGTATTTAATTAAAATACTAAAAACAGTTGAGTCTGAGATAGAAAATTTTAGAAACACACTTAAAAGATTTTACTCTATTGATTTAAACAATCAAAAGGTTGGGGTAATAAATTCAACTTTGCCAAGTTTTGCTACATATTTTGTACTTTCAAGCTTAATTGCCTTCTCTTCAGTAGTTAAAAACTTGACTCTAGATTTTATTGGTATATTAGTCAGGCTTTTTCAAGAACTAAGCAATTTCAACAAAATGGCTATGATAGTTGCAAATACGCATGTTGTTCTTGAAAAATTTTACGATATTGCTGTTAATAGGTCTAATCAGTATATAGATAATTTTCAAATCAATAAATCTGACGAAACTACAGCAATTAAATTTGACGAGGTAAGTTTTAGGTATTTTGGAATGGATGAATTTATTTTTGAAAATATTAATGTATCTATTCCAAGAAATCAGCACACAATTATTACAGGACCAAATGGTTCAGGTAAAAGCACTCTTCTCGGTCTTGCTGCAGGAGTTATATTCCCAGAAAAAGGAAATATAGAATCATTTTCAAAATCATACGGTTACGTTGGAGTAACACCAATGATTATTCACGGAACAATAAGAGAAAATTTAATTTATGGGTCTTCAAAAGAACAAAATGATGAAACAATTCTAGATATTTTGAAAGAGTTTAAGATGTTCAATGAAGATTCTTCATATTCTCTTGAAAAAGTTATTTCAAACACTACACTTTCATCTGGTCAGATGCAAAAAATATCATTTATAAGAGCACTTCTAGCAGAAGTGGATATTCTTCTCTTAGACGAGTCAACATCAAATTTAGACAAGGATACAAAAAAAATTATTTTCAATATTCTGAAAAATAAAAAAATTACAATAATTAATGCTACCCACTCAATTGAAGAGTTCAATTATTTTGACAACCATCTAAAAGTCTCAATTGAAAATAATAAAAGATTTATTTCATTAGAAACTAGAAATTGATACCCTTTCTATAGAATAAAATAATGGCTAAGAAAAAATTATTACTAATTCATAACAAATACAGAGAATTAGGTGGGGAAGATTTAGCTGTTAAAAACGAAACAATCCTACTAAAAAAATATTTTAATTTAGAAGTCTTATATTTTGACAATGATATAAATAAATATCCTCAACAATTTTTTTCATTTTTGATAAACAGAAACCTGGGGAGCATTAATGAAGTCTCTTTAAAAATTAAGAATTTCAAACCAGATATTATTTATGTACACAATACATGGTTTAAGGTATCTGCTGGAATTTTTTATGTTTTGTTAAAATCAAACGCAAAAATAATCATAAAGCTTCATAATTTTCGATATAAATGTACAAATACTTATAGCGTAAAAAAACATTTAGATGGTAATAATTATTGTGAAGCATGCTCTCTCACTAAAAAAAAGTTTCAATTATTTAATAAGTATTTTGCATCCTCTTATCTAAAATCTATTCTTGTCATAAGATACGGAAAGAAATATTATAAATTTCTTAAAAATAAAAAATTAAATATATTGGCACTTACCAACTTTCACAAATCATATCTTGAAAATCAAGGCTTCAAAAATGTTACTATATATCCAAACTATCTCAATTTTTCAAATGAAGAAATGAAAAAAGAATCTTTGCAAAAAAATTATATTTTATACGCTGGAAGAATTTCTGAAGAAAAAGGAGTTGAAGAATTAATAGAGGCATTCAATAATTCAATCTTGAAAGATTATATTCTTAAAATTATCGGTGATGGACCTGCTCTAGAATATCTTAAAACTAAACATATCAACCCTAGAGTTGAATTTGTTAATTTTGTTGAAAATGCAGAAGTCTTAAACTTAATTAAAAATTCTAAGGCCATAGTGACAGCAACAAAGCTCTGGGAAGGACAGCCCACACTCTTATGCGAAGCCTCTTTACTGGGGCTTCCATCTGTTTTTCCAAAAAATGGAGGTATTTCTGAGTTTTTTCCAGAGAATTACCCTCTATCATTTGAAAAAAATAATTATTTAGATTTGAAAAACAAATTAAATCTTTTGTTAGACAGTAGCTATATTGAGGATATAGGAAAAAAAAATAAAAAATTTATCGAGAAAAAATTGGACGAACAAAACTTGATATCGATATTTAATAATGTGGTAAATGAATAATTCCGTACTTGTTTCAGTTTTAATATCAACATATAATGATGAAAACACAATCCTAAAAGCAGTTTCAAGCATCCAAAGTCAAACGCATAAAAACCTTGAAATTTTAATTATTGACGATGGCTCAACTGACAGCACTTATTCAATTTTGAATTCTCTGGCTAAAGATGACCCAAGAATAAAAATTTTGAAAAATAATAAAAATATTGGTTTAACAAAATCACTCAATATCCTAATTAATTCATCTAAAGGATACATGATAGCAAGACAAGATGCAGACGATATTAGCTATCCAGAAAGAATTGCTACTCAAATTAAACTTATTGAAAAGTACAATCTTGATTTTTGTTCTTCCCGAGCGTTAATAATGAATTCTAAAAGAACTATTCCAAATTTGAGTTATTATTTACCAAAAAAAATTTTAATTAAATATA
>Ga0181607_10003327_pt1 | contig 14027 bp, 12 predicted proteins | sample 041ome_9_FD_132420 | JGI IMG/M metagenome (GOLD analysis project Ga0181607, IMG submission 132420) | Coastal salt marsh microbial communities from the Groves Creek Marsh, Skidaway Island, Georgia - 041413US metaG (megahit assembly) | ecosystem: Environmental > Aquatic > Marine > Intertidal zone...
ATTGGTAACCCACTTAGTCCTTATGCTGTTACAAAGTATGTGAATGAGTTGTATGCCAAAGTCTTCGCTAATGCTTACGGTCTTAAAACTATAGGGCTACGTTACTTTAACATTTTTGGAAAACGCCAAGACCCAAGTGGTGCTTATGCTGCAGTTATCCCAAAGTGGGTGGCCAGTATGATTAAGGGTAAAGAAATCTATATTAATGGTGATGGCGAAACAAGCAGGGACTTTTGTTATATTGACAATGCCATACAAATAAATATTCTTTCCGCGCTATCAGATTTTCAAGAAGAGAAGGCCTTGGTGTTTAATTGTGCTTTCGGAGAGCAAACGACATTAAATGAACTTCATGCAATGATCTCGGAAAGGATTCTTAAAGAAACTCCGGGACTTACATTAAAAGCTCCCTTATATTGTGATTTCCGGGAGGGGGATGTGAGGCATTCGCTTGCTGATATTAGTAAAGCTAAATTCATGCTTGGTTATCAGCCTAAATTTAGTATCAGAGATGGTATGGATGATGTGTTTAATTGGTATTTAAAATTTTTGAGCTAATATGAAAAAAGTTTTAGTAACTGGAGCTGATGGTTTTATTGGTTCAAATTTGACTGAAAAGCTCGTTAGTCAGGGACATGAAGTTTTAGCACTTTCACAGTACAACTCTTTCAATAACTGGGGTTGGTTGGAAGACTTGGATCGCCTAGATCAGGTAGAAGTTCTCACTGGAGATATTCGAGATCCACATTACTGCAAACACATCACACAAGGTGTTGATACGATTTTTCACCTGGCAGCTCTGATAGCTATCCCATATTCGTATGTTGCACCTGACAGCTACGTTGATACTAACATTAAGGGAACACTGAATATTTGCCAGGCTGCCAAGGAAAATGGGGTAAGCCGGGTTATCCATACCTCAACCAGCGAAGTCTATGGTACAGCACAATATGTGCCGATTGATGAAAAACATCCATTACAGCCACAATCACCATATAGCGCGACCAAAATAGCCGCCGATGCAATGGCCATGAGCTTTTACAATGCATTTGAACTGCCAGTTATTGTTGCCAGACCTTTCAATACCTATGGCCCGCGCCAATCGGCAAGGGCAGTGATACCAACAATCATCACTCAGATAGCAAGTGGCATGAAAACCATTAAACTCGGTGATGTCACGCCTACCCGTGATTTCAATTATGTCGAAGATACCTGCAGGGGGTTTTTGGCATTGTCAGAATGTGATGAGGCGATTGGCAAAACAGTTAACATTGGCTCAAACTACGAGATCAGTATTGGCGATACACTGAACATTATCAGAGAACTGATGGATTCAGATGTTGAATTCCTGACAGATGAGCAACGCTTGAGGCCGGAAAAATCTGAAGTATTCCGCTTATGGTGTGACAACACATTAATCAATACCCTCACAGGGTTTGAGCCCCAGGTGGATATCAGGGAAGGGTTGCAGAGAACGATTGACTGGATTGTCAAGCCGGAAAACCTAAAACATTATAAATCTGAGATTTATAATGTTTAATCAGTACTAAGTTAGAAAACCAATCATGCGTAGCATTTGTGTTGTAACTGGAACGAGGGCTGATTACGGTCTGTTGTATTGGTTGCTAAAAGAAATTAAGTCAAGTAAAGACTATAGGTTGCAACTCGTTGTAACTGGTATGCACCTGTCATCAGAATTTGGCCTGACTTACAAGCAGATTGAACAAGATGGTTTTAACATTGATCGTAAAGTTGAAATGCTGCTTTCAGCTGACAGTGATTCAGCTATCACCAAATCGATGGGAGTAGGTTTGATAGGTTTTGCAGATTGTTATGCAGAACTTAATCCTGACCTGGTTGTTCTATTAGGTGACAGGTTTGAAATTTTTTCAGCTGCCACTGCCGCTACAGTTGCAAAAATTCCAATTGCTCATATACATGGTGGAGAAACCACTGAAGGTGCATTTGACGAATCATTTCGTCATTCGATCACAAAGATGGCACACCTGCATTTCACAAGCACTGAAACTTACAGGAAACGTGTCATCCAATTGGGAGAAATGCCTCAGCAGGTTTTTAATGTAGGTGCTACGGGGATTGATAACATCAAGAACCTGACTTTGCTTTCCAGGGAAGAGTTTGAAAATTCTATCGACTTTAAGCTGAGACGGCGAAACCTGTTGGTGACTTACCATCCGGTAACACTGGAAGATTCAACAGCTGAAGAACAATTTGGCCATTTACTTTCAGCTCTGGATACGCTTGAAGATACAGGACTGATTTTTACCAAGTCTAACGCAGATACCAATGGCCGCGTTATCAACGAAATGATCTATACCTACGTTACCAGTAATGCCGATAAGGCAATATCACATACATCTCTGGGACAACTACGTTATCTGTCAGCGATGCAATATGTCGATGCTGTCGTTGGTAATTCATCGAGTGGCCTACTTGAGGCACCCAGCTTTCAAATTGGGACACTGAATATAGGAGACCGCCAACGTGGGCGGATCAGGGCAGACAGTGTTATAGATTGCGGGTATTCAAAAAAAGCTATTTTGGATGGTCTTCAGACATTATATAGCGATAGCTTTCAGTCTACTTTGAAAGACGTGAAAAACCCTCACGGAGAAGGTGGTGTAGCTGGAAAGATATTAAACAAAATTCGCGAACAATCATTCGAGAATATCCTGAAAAAAACTTTTCATGATATCCAGCAGTAGTCATACCAAGAGACAAGGTAATGGAAATATATAAAAAAAGGCAGAACCTGGTAAATGATGAAGCTTTTAGCGCCAGGTTTGAGTTGCCTGAAAATGAACTTGAGGCGAAGTACGGTCTACCGACAGATGTGAAATTTTGCAGCCGCTGTGTCATTTCAAATCAACGCCCAAACTCTGCTGTTGAGTTCAAACACACTGCAGAGAGTAAAAAAGCGACAATAAACCTGGATGAAGAGGGTGTATGTGATGCGTGTCGGATGGCTGAGCAGAAAAAAGCCATTATCAACTGGGACGACAGGGAGCGTGAATTAATCGAGTTATGTGACCGCTATCGTAAGAATGATGGATCTTATGATTGCCTGGTTCCTGGATCTGGTGGCAAAGACAGTTTTTATCAGTCACACGTTTTGAAATACAAGTATGGAATGAATCCTCTGACTGTGACCTGGGCTCCTCATATGTACACAGATTGGGGATGGAAAAATTTCCAAGCCTGGTTGGGTGCGGGGTTTGATAATTACCTGCATACACCGAATCCACGTATGCACCGGTTGATGACACGCCTTTCTGTTGAAAATCTGTTTCACCCGTTTCAGCCTTTCATGATTGGTCAGAAAGCATTCGCACCTAAAATTGCAGCAATGATGGATATACCCCTGATTTTTTACGGGGAGAATGAAGCTGAATACGGTAATCCGATTAAAGATAATTCATCAGCCAAGCGCGATTTCGAATATTTTACTGGTGATGATCAGTCGCAAATCTATCTCGGAGGAGTGACTGTGCAGGATCTTTATGATCACTTCGGAGTGACTAAAGTTGACCTAGAACCCTACCTGCCGATTAATCCAACGATTCTTGATGAGAAAAATATCGAGGTTCACTACCTTGGTTACTACCTGCCGTGGCACCCACAGGGAGCTTACTATTATGCAGTTGAACATGGTGGTTTCCAGGCCTCGCCGGAAAGAACGCTAGGTACTTATAGTAAATACAACAGCATTGATGACAAGATTGATGATTTTCACTATTACACGACGTTTATAAAATTTGGTATCGGTCGTGCCACCTATGATGCCGCTCAGGAAATTCGAAACGAGGAGATTGAAAGGGCTGAGGGTGTTGCTCTTGCTAGGAAATATGATGGCGAATTCCCCGAACGATTTGCTGATGAAATCTTTAATTATTTGAGTATTCCGGGAAAAGAGTTTCCAGTTGCCAGCAACATGTTTGAACAGCCGGTCATGGATCGTGCTTATTTCGATGCACTGACTGATTCATTCCGTTCACCGCATTTATGGAAAAAAGAAAATGATGAATGGAAACTTCGTCATACTGTATGGAAGCCATAAGAGTTAATTATGCGAAATGTCAGGTTAATTGCGCGCCTTGATGTAAAGGCGCCCAATCTGGTCAAAGGTATTCAGCTTGAAGGCCTTCGTAAACTGGGTGATCCCAATGAATTTGCCCGAAAATATTATGAACAAGGTATCGATGAGTTGTTTTATGCCGATATTGTAGCCAGCCTGTATGAACGAAACAGTTTGCTGGATATTATTGAAAAGACAACAGATGATATTTTTGTGCCAATAACAGTTGGAGGCGGCTTAAGAACTGTTGATGATGTCACAGCTGCTTTAAGAGCAGGAGCAGATAAAGTGTCAATCAATACTGCTGCGATAAAAAATCCTAAAATTATTACTGAAGTTGCCAGGCGTTTTGGCAGTCAATGTATCGTGCATTCAATCCAGGCTAAACGCAACGGTGATCATTGGGAAGCCTATTATGATAATGGTCGTGAACACAGTCATATGGATGTTATTGAATGGGCAAAACGTGGACAGTTACTGGGTGCTGGCGAAATTATGTTGACCTCCGTTGATCAGGAAGGGACTGCAAAAGGTTTTGATACAGATCTTGTAAAAGCTGTAACTGATGTTGTTACGATTCCAGTCATAGCCAGCGGTGGTATGGGTAAGCCCGATGACATTGATGGTGTGGTTAAAGATAGCCATGCAGATGCAGTAGCCATGGCTCATGTCCTTCATTATGGCCACTATCAAGTAGATGATATTCGTACTCATTGTGTAGATCGGGGCATTCCGGTTCGCCACTTTAGCGGTATTGGTGAATTCTGATGTCCCAGGTAGTTGTTATTGATTACGGTATGGGCAATTTAAAGAGCGTCCACAGGGGGCTAGAAAAGGTGGGTGCTGAAGTCTTGATTTCATCTGATCCAGATGAAATTGCAACTGCAGAACGACTGGTATTACCTGGCGTGGGTGCATTTGAAGATGGTATGAAGGGATTAACTGAGAGCGGGGTTTTGCCGGCAATCAAAGAGTTCGTTCTAACAGGGAGGCCCTTGATCGGGATCTGCCTGGGGATGCAGATGCTATTTAGTCAAAGCGATGAACAAGGAGTTCATCAGGGGCTTGGCTTTATTCCGGGTACAGTCAAAAAGATACCCAGTCATGATGACGCTGGATTTCGGCGTAAGATACCTCACATAGGTTGGAGTGCTCTACTATTGCCAGCAGGCCGTTCTGACTGGAGCAGGACACTGCTTACAGAAACCAAAGAAGGCGACTTTTTCTACTTTGTACATTCGTACATGGGGGTTACAGAGTCAGATACAGATCTCATTGCAGAATGTGAATACGATGAGCAGATGATTGCTGCAGTTGTACAAAAAGACAACATCACTGGTTTGCAGTTTCATCCGGAAAAAAGCTGTGGATCAGGGCTGCGAATATTGAAGCAGTTTGCTGATTCTTGAATAAGATGTTCATGATGAGAAATCAATATGACTGAGCCGGTATATATTATTGCTGAAGCAGGTGTTAACCATAACGGAAATCGTGATATGGCTTTTCAACTTGTCGATGCAGCTGTCGATGCTCAGGCCGATGCCATTAAATTTCAGACATTCAAAGCAGAAAACCTTGTTACCCGGAATGCCGAAAAAGCTGATTACCAGCGCCAGACAACTTCATCGGAAGAATCCCAGTTTGAAATGCTTAAACAACTGGAGTTACCACATGAATGGCACAAAGAGCTGAGTGAATATTGTAAAAACTCTGGTATCGAATTTCTCTCTACGGCTTTTGATATGGAAAGCTTGGATTTTCTTGTCAATACGATGCTCCTGAAAACATTGAAAATACCTTCGGGAGAGATCACCAATGGTCCGTTTCTGCTGGCGCATGCTCAAACGGGCTGTGACCTGATAATTTCTACCGGTATGTCCACAATGACTGAAGTTAGGGAGGCATTATCGGTCGTTGCTTATGGCATGCTTAACTCGCAATCCAGTTTAAAACCCTCAGCAAGGGATATTGATAAAGCGTTTAACTCGGATGAAGGACAGCATTTGCTCAGGGAAAAAATCACCTTATTGCACTGTACAACTGAATATCCAGCACCTCTGAAAGATATCAACCTGAATGCAATGGTAAGCATGCATGAGAAATTTGGCATACCTGTTGGATATTCTGATCATAGCGAAGGAATCATCGTGCCTATTGCAGCTGCATCCCTGGGTGCAGTACTGGTTGAGAAACACTTTACGTTAGACAAGACATTACCTGGGCCTGACCATAAGGCTTCTCTTGAGCCGAATGAGCTTGCCGATATGATTCAGGCAATCCGTGTTGCTGAGAAAATCATGGGTGATGGTATCAAAGCACCAAAGCCCTCAGAGCTGGGAAATAGGGACATTGCTAGGAAGAGTCTCGTAGCTGCCAGAGATTTACATGCTGGAGAAATCTATAATGCTGATATGTTGATTATAAAACGTCCAGGTACTGGCATTAGTCCGATGAAATATTGGGATCTTCTTGGCACAGCCGTCGATGAATACACGCCAGCTGATGAGATGATTAAGTGAAAATAGGCTATTTCGCAGATGGCCCCTGGTCACACGAAGCTATTAAGAAAATCGTTGCGGATGAACGTTTTGAAATCGCTTTTATTGTGCCGAGATACGATTGTCAGGACCCGGTATTGAAAGAGTGGGCTGAAACACTGGGCATTGATTTTCTACCGATTCAAAATGTCAATCAACAGGATGCCATTGATGAATTAATGGCGTATGAAGCTGATCTGTTTGTTTCAATGTCATTTAATCAGATTCTTAAAAAAGATATTTTACAAGCTGCCCCTAGAGGCTTTATCAACTGTCATGCCGGGGCGCTCCCTTTTTATCGTGGCCGGAATATTCTGAACTGGGTTTTGATCAATGATGAAAAGGAGTTTGGTGTAACGGTGCATTATATTGATGAAGGGATTGATACTGGCGATATTATTCGACAGAGAATGTTATCGATTACTGACCTGGATGATTACTCAACATTGCTCGATACAGCTATTGATGTTTGTGCTCAGCTTTTATACGAATCACTGGATGATATCGAAAGTGATACAGTTAACCGCATACAGCAAAATTCGATTCATCCTGTAGGAACATATTTTGGTAGGCGTCGTGAAGGCGATGAATGGATTGACTGGAACTGGACAAGCCGGCAGATATTTAATTTTGTTCGTGCCATTAAAACGCCGGGCCCCTGTGCAAGAACAATGTTTGGTGAGCAGACCGTGCTCATCGAAAGTGCCTCAATAATCAGCGATGCACCTGAATATATTGGAACAACAGGAGAAGTTGTTGGGCAGGATAAGAATGCTCTTATTGTTAAAACAGGTGATTCATCTATAAGACTGAATAAATATATAATTGAATCGCCAACTGATTTATCGTCTGATACATCAAAACTAAAGATCAAAATAGGCTCTCGATTGGAGAGTGCCGCAATACAGAGTCTGGCCCAGAGGATTGCTGATCTGGAGAAGTCGAAATGAATCAGTCAAACGTCTTCAGGCTGGGTAAAAATGAAATATCTAAGGACTGCGAGCCTGTGTTTTTGCCAGATATTGGGACATTTTTCAATCAGGACATGGCACTTGCCATGAGTATGGTTGATCAACTAGCTGACAGTGGAGTTACAACAATAAAAGGAGAGATTCTGCATTCTCCGGATATTTGTTTAAAAGATTCTGGTGATGAAGTTTATTGGGGGCATGACAGTGAGAAGCTTAAACAGGAGAACTACAGGGCATTAATTGAGAGAAAGGTTGTATCCCTGGATGCTTACGAAAAGTTATTTCAGTATTGCAAATCAAAAGGCATGGATGTTGTGGTCTCGGTATATGATTTTGAAGGCGCTGCTTTTGCTAAACGACTGGAAATGTCGGCTATCAAAATAGCATCATCGAATATTACACATCAGCCACTGATCGAGTATGTGGCGAAATTGGATACCCCAGTCATATTGGATACTGGTCATAGTACCATTGAAGAAATAGCAAGGGCGATTGACTGGCTGCATGATGCTGGTGCTCAGAATGTTATTATAGAGCACAGTCCTCTCGGTCCTCCAAATGGAGTTGAATTGCATAATCTCCGTTTCATGACAACATTGGGCGATACTTTCGGTATTCCTTATGGTCTTTCTGATCATCATGCGGGTGAGGAAATGTTATATGCAGCCGTATCACTTGGTGCAGCGGTGATTGAGAAAGGAGTATGTCCTGACAATCTTGGTGATGAGCAGGATGCAGCGCATGCTTTGCCAATCAGCCGTGTTGAGGATGTGGTTAAGAAAATAAGAAACATCTATTTGGCAATGGGAGATGGGGTAAGAGATTTACCTCGCAACCGTGAAAAATATCGCTCACGGATGGGGTTGATTGCAAAGAAGGACTTAATTGCAGGGGATATCATTACTGTGGATACAGTTACATTTGCATTTCCTGCAAAAGGAATTGAGGTGGAGAACTGGAGAAAAGTTCAGGGTAGAGCGTTGACATGCTCAGTAAAAGCTGGAGATGTAATCAGTTGGCAGAACTTGCATGACTTTACCGGCTAGACATCCTGCTCATCTGGAGCTGCGTCCAGATATAAAAAAATGGGTTGAAGTTGATGCTTCTTTAGCCATTAAGCTGAATGAATGGACCGAAATAAAAGGAATTTTTTTACGACTTGAGTCCGAAGTTCAGCCACCATTAGGTTACTACAAAATAAATAATGGTGAAATTGATACGCTCTTTCTGAAAATATTGAAGCAGGAAGATATCGAATCTCAACTCCAGGCTGATCGCATTGCGCGTTGGTTAAATGATCGAGGTGTAAAAACCAATTATCTTATGGAGGAGTCACCTAGGCTGTTCTCTTCAAATCTTGCTGCGCTAATATATCCATACCTTGACGGTAGATATGCACTTCATACTGTGTCAGATATGGGATTGCTGGGCGCGTCACTTGCTTCATTACATCAGCAATTACATACATGCCCCTGGCAGAGCGAGATAAAGATCCAGGGAAATGAGCGCCAGAAAAGGTTAACCAGCCTGTTAAACCAGCTTAAAAAAAGATTACCCGATAATACTGAAATACCATATGAGGTTATTTCATTAATTGTCACTGATGTCGAGCAGGATCTTTTGGATGTCCTGACAGATCAGTCGCAGGTAGTTCATGGGGATTTAAACTACGGCAACGTTTTGTTTAATCAGGCAGGAACTGAGATTACTTTTTTAGATTTTGAAGATACAGGAATGGCCTGGTTCTCATCTTTAATGGAGCTTTCCTACGCGCTTGAGCGTTTCTCATTTACCGATGATGACGAGCAGACACTGGCTTTATCCAGATGTGTTTATCAGGCCTATACAGAAAACGGCGGAGCAGGATACCAATATGAATCGCAACTGTCGGACATTCTTCGCGCTTTATCAATTCGAGCGCTGTTGCTATTGATTATGGTCTGTCAGAGCGGTCGCTGGACTGTTCCTGAAAGTGAGTGGAAAAAGTTCTTAATGTTGTATCAACAGGCAGTCAACAGAAAGCCCCTGTTGAGCAAAGTCATGCATTAGTCATGGGAGCAGAGACTCAACCACGTGTATTAATATCAGCCCGTGATCCTTCCACGGCGGGTGCTGTCAAAATCTTGGTCGAAGAGTTTTTGAATAATGGCCAGGTAGAACTGATTTTGGCAACTCAGTTTCCTGCAACGCAATCACTCTCAAAAATATTTAAATCAATTAAACATATCAGTGTGCCAGATCTTTCAGATGATGATGAGTTGATAAATTATGCTAGGAAACTCTTAGATGAGATTCAACCTGATATTGTAATAACAGGTATATCAGGTCCTGGCTATGGTATAGATGAGGTGTTGCTAGCGACCTGTGCTCGTGATGATGCCAGTCCTTATGCTGTCCAGAGTTATTGGGGAGATATCAACGAAGCATTCGGTGCCAAAGCTCAGGTTTATCTGGTTATTGATGATTTTGCAGCAAAGCTGACTAGCCAGAAAACAGGAAAACCGACTGAAGTTATTGGATCCATGACCTACAGGGATTACAACCAATTTGATACTGAACAGATAAGGGCTGATTTCAGGGAAGAGTTTATAGGAAATTTTGATTTATTGATTGGTTTGATCGGGCAGCCCATCGAAGCCAGTAATAGTTATGATATTACGCTCAAGGCTTTTGCTGATGCCCTCGGAGAACAACATTTGGACATCGGTATTGTTTATCGTCCTCACCCAAAAGAAACCTTTGAACAGCGCGAAAGAACCCGGGATATTTTTTCAAAACAGGGTGTTACCTTATATGAGGGGGAAAACTTCGAGCTAGAGACATTGCTTTGTGGAATGGACTTGGTTGTAAGTGCATTTTCTACTTGTGGCTACGATCTTCAGCAGCTGTTACTTGTGTCCGAAAAACCTTTGGCTGTACCGGTTTACCTGATGTTTGAGGAGAAGCTTACCCGGTGGTTCAAGGAATTTACGGGGTTGGAAAATATACCAATGTCTGACCGGGGGCTGGCGATTGTAATTGAATCAAAGTCAGAGTTGGCTGGGATATTCGACCTTGAAATTGTTCGATCAAAAAAGCTTGAATGCTGGAAAAGCGTCAGAGAGTTTTTCCCGGAAAGTTCAAATGGGGCCAAGGTTGCGGTAGAACTGATATTGAATAATTATAAGACAAAACAAAAGTTATGTTGAATTGGAAAAGTGTTTTACTTTCACCTGATGATCCTGTAGCCGAAGCCATCAAGGTTCTCGACAGAGATGATTCACGAATTGTTCTCGTCGTTGAGGAAGATAATAAGCTAGTCGGGACAATTACTGATGGAGATATCAGGAGAGGACTGCTGAAAGGTTGCAGCCTGGATGCCTTATTGTCAGATGTCATGAACCCTGATCCCAAGGTAGGTTCAGTTGGAGATGACAGGAAGGTTACCGAACGGAGAATGGTGAACCTTAGTGTCAGGCAAATGCCAATTGTAGATGCAGACAGGGTAGTCAGGGGGCTGGAAACACTTCAGCAGTTAAATGAGCGGAAGACGTTTAAGAATCCCGTTTTCATTATGGCAGGTGGTTTTGGTACCCGGCTGTTGCCTTTAACCAATGATGTGCCAAAACCGATGCTTAAAATCGGCGGAAAACCTATTCTGGAAAGAATTCTTGAAGGTTTTATCAAATCGGGCTTTAGTGAATTTTACATTTCAACTCACTATAAAGCAGAGATTGTTAAAAATTATTTTGGCACCGGAGAGCGCTGGGGAGTTGATATACATTATGTTTTCGAAGATGTACCTCTAGGAACTGGTGGGGCGCTAGGCTTATTACCTGATTCGATCACTAAACTTCCCATCATCATGATGAATGGCGATATCCTGACCAATATTGATTACAGGAAACTGATTGAGTTTCATGATGATCTAAAAGGGATCGCAACGGTTTGTGTAAAAGAATATGATATTCAAGTTCCGTATGGTGTTGTTGAGGGGGAAAAACACCAGGTTAAAAAAATAGTAGAAAAGCCGGTGCGGCGGTTTTTTGTCAATGCAGGTATTTATGTATTGAATCCTATTTTACTGGATGGAAAAGATGGCAGCAGTTACTTGGATATGCCGAGTTTTCTAGAAGAACTTATCGAACAGGGCAAAAAAGTTAGCATGTTTCCAATCCATGAATATTGGTTGGATATTGGGCAGATGGATGAATTTGAGCGCGCTCAAAAAGAAGTCCATCTAGTGCTTGAAGATGGGTGAATATGACTACCTTGTAGTTATACCGGCCCGGGGAGGGAGTAAACGACTTCCGCGTAAAAACCTGTTGCCGTTGGCCGGAAAGCCTCTTATCCAGTGGACGATTGAGGCTGCAAAGAAAAGTATTGTCGGATCAAATGTTGTGGTTTCAACGGATGATGAAGAAATTGCGACGATAGCCCGTTCGGCCGGAGCTGATGTCCCCTTTTTAAGGCCCAAGGAGCTGGCAGGAGATTCAGTAACAACCATTGATGTAATTAAAGATGTTATCTATCGATTAGGAATATCTGACAATATCGTATTATTACAACCAACCTCACCACTTAGAACAGAGCAACACATCAATGAAGCTGTGGCTTTGTTTGAAGAAAAACAAGCAAATGCCGTTGTCAGTGTATGTGAAATAGATCACCCGGTAGAATGGTCGAATTCTCTACCAAATGATCACAACATGGATAACTTTATTTCTAATGATGTTCGTAATATCAGAAGTCAAGATTTACCAACCCGGTATAGACTAAATGGCGCTATTTACATTGCAAAGACCAAAGTTTTACTAAAAGAAAGCTCATTTTTGATAGGAAAGGGTAGCTTTGCATATCCAATGAAAAGAAATGTTTCAGTTGATATTGATGACAAAACTGACTTTTTTTTTGCGGAAGCTTTAATGTCACATAAATAGTCAACAACTTTAAAATATACGCAGAAATTACTTTCTGCTGAATAAAAAAGATGGATGAAAAAACTATAAATCATCCACATTAATTTGAACTGAAAGCTTCAACACCAACAAAATAACATAACTATTGGAATACTGATCTTAAGATGCTCTTGTTTTCGCTAATGAAAAGCTTAATGAAAAACATTCGGTATGCTATGAGGCCACTTGAATATGACTATGTAATTATCCTGCATACCACATCGCTTCGTTATCTCTGATACAAAATGAGAAAAAGGTATTTATACGCTGCCATTTGATAAGGAGTTCAACGTGAACAAGATTAAACTCATTGTCCTTTTATCTCAGCCGGTAAATGCACATATTGAAAGAAAGCTTAATTTAAATCAGCTAATCGAAAAAGGTTTTGATCTTGAGGTCCTCGACCTTTCAGCTTTCATGATGCCTCATTACCCAAATGTAGATTTCCGGTTAAATGAAAGCCCGAATCTGACAATCACAAAGCTCAAAAGTAGGAAGAATCTGAAATCATTCTTAGAGCAGTATTCAGAACGGTGTGTAGCACTCGATGCGGCTAATCAGGACCCTTGGATTCGACATCAGTTAAACTGTAACCAGATTCCAGTCATCCGCTACATTGCAGGTGGCTTGCCTGTTTCACACCCTGATGTTGATGGGAATATTTCATCAACAGTCTCTTTAATAAAAAGGGCCTTGGGAAGAGTAAAAAGGGCTGAAATAACAGGCTTGATAAAGAATGTTTTCGAGTTGTGTTATAAAAAATATTATTTTCTTTTTTACAAGCCATACCTTAATGTTTTAATTATTGGCGGAGAAAGATTACTTTGGAACGAATCACAATATATCAACAAAGATACTCTTTTAATTGAATCGCATATTTCTGATTTAGAGGAGTATGAAAAACTTTTAGGTTACAAGGTTGAGAGATTGCCTGAAAAGTATTTGGTTTTCATTGATCAAAATATCCTAAATCATCCAGATTTTGCACTACAGAACACTAAATATACTGACCCTATAGCGTATATCACGAGAATTCAGAATTTCTTTGAGAAAGTGGAGCGGCTTGGCTACGAGGTTGTGATTGCATTGCACCCAAGAGCCGATGAGTCAGGTCTCCAGCATCAGTTTGGCAACCGAAAATGTTTCAAACATAAAACAGCTTCACTTGTTGCAAATAGTACAGGAATTATTACGCATTTTAGTAATGCCATAAACTATGCAGTTTTAAATTACAAGCCAATACTTTTTATTGCTGATACTGAGCTTATTCAGATGAACTTTCAGATAAAGATACTCAGTTCCTGGCTCCAAAAGTCTGTATTAATGTTAGACGAGGAGATATCGCTTCCTTCACTACAGTCTGAGTTGAAATCTGAAAAAGTATATTACCAGAGGTACAAACAGAATTTCATACAATGTAAGTCAGATGCTGGAATGCCATTTGTAGATATCTTGTCTGAGCAGGTTATGCGGTTATCTAAACTAA
>Ga0181607_10003328_pt1 | contig 14026 bp, 13 predicted proteins | sample 041ome_9_FD_132420 | JGI IMG/M metagenome (GOLD analysis project Ga0181607, IMG submission 132420) | Coastal salt marsh microbial communities from the Groves Creek Marsh, Skidaway Island, Georgia - 041413US metaG (megahit assembly) | ecosystem: Environmental > Aquatic > Marine > Intertidal zone...
GTTCTGGTATTATTGAAATACTAGCAGAGATGTATTTAACAGGGCTTATTTCAGAAGATGGTGTGATTAATGGTGCGCTTTGTTCTGCGACGCAGCGAATTGAGAAGTCTGATCGAACCTTTCAATATAGGGTAACTGACCAAATTGCGATTACTCAGGCAGATGTTAGAGCAATTCAATTAGCAAAAGCAGCATTATATGCTGGATTTCGCCTATTAATGGATAAGATGGGCGTGGATAAGGTAGATAAAGTATTATTAGCAGGGGCTTTTGGCACCCATATAGAACCAAAATATGCGATGATTTTGGGAATGGTTCCTGATTGTAAGCTGGAAAATGTGATTGCAGCAGGAAACTCCGCTGGTGCAGGCGCAAGAATGGCTTTGCTAAGTCTAATATCTAGGGCTGAGATAGAAAAAACAGTCAGACATATTCATAAGGTGGAAACAGCAATAGAGCCGTCATTTCAGGACCATTTTGTTCGTGCAATGGCATTTCCTCATAAAACAGACCCCTATAGATTGTTAAGTGATGCTGTTAAATTACCTCATCGTGATTTGTTAGATAATACGGTACAAGGTTCTGCTCAAAATGAGCGTAAGAGGACAGGCAGGCGTGTAAGACCTGCCAAAAGTTAAAGTATAAAAAAATTTTAGATGGATTTATTCTGATTTGGGCAATTTTTGCTTCGATTGGTAATGGTGTATTTTAGCATACCCGTAAAAAACGGCTATCATAAGGATAGCTAGTATATAACAGCTCCAGATATAAATAGCATAATCATCGAACACTGATATCTCCTGCTTGGGTATTAGGGTTAACCACGTAAAATGTGGCTTTCAATTTTACGATTATTCAGAACAGTTTGCATACGTATTAAAACAATCACGATAAAAAATAGCTGAAATGCAATAAATAATGTAAATAAGGGCGAAAGCATAGAGCTATCTATAGCTATTCCTCCTGATCTCATTATACTGGCTGGTTGATGTAGGGTATTCCACCAATCCACGGAAAATTTTACGATTGGTAAGTTGATGCAACCAATAAGCGCAAGAATAGCGGCTGGTCTTGCTCCCCTTTCGCTCTGGTCAAAGGCGTTTGAGAGCGCAAGATAACCAATAAAGAAGAAAAATAATACGAGCATAGAAGTAAGCCGCCCGTCCCAAACCCACCAAACACCCCAAATGGGTTTTCCCCATAGACTGCCAGTGATTAGAGTTAATGCTGAAAAACCGGCCCCTATCGGTGCAATTGCACTTGCTGCGATTTCAGCTAGCGGGTGCCGCCAAATCAGAAAAAAGAAAGCACAAATACCGAGCAGTAAATAACTGGAAAGGGCAATCCAAGCAGCTGGCACATGGATGTACATGATGCGTACAGCATCACCTTGCTGATAATCAGCAGGAGAATTTAACAGCGCAAGATACAGACCATATCCAAGAAAGCTAAAAGCAATAATTTCTAGCCACGGCAAAACTAATTTCACCGCTCTATTAAACCGTGATGGATTTGCAAAATAATCAAACATAAAATTCCTTGCTAAAGCCTGTTCTTAACCATTATTTTCGTAGCATATTAATTAAGCGTTTTCTATCGCGTTTTTAAGCCCTGCCTGCATTGCAGGAAGTGCCATGACAACCAGGCATAAATCAATTGCCAGTAACATAAATATATGTGGTCTCATAGACAGATCTTCACTCAAAGCTAATCCACTCATACACCCAAAAATTAAAATTGGAAGGCTAAGAGGTAGTATTAAGACAGCGCCTAAAATCGCAGCCCTTCTTGCGCCCAAAACCAAGCTTGATGCAATTCCGCCAAGTAATGTCATGCCAAACATTCCAAGCGCAAGTGACAGCGCAATTTCACCATAAAAAGAAATATTAATTCCTATCATCAGGCAAATAAAAGGTAATATTATCAGTAATGGTAATGCTGTTATTAGATAAAAACAAAAACATTTTGCTGCGGCATAACAGCCAAGTGGCTGTGTGTTATGGGCAGATTTTTCAATAAAACCATGAATATAGTCATCTGAAAATAATCTATCATATGCGGGCGTTAAGGATACAAATGCGGCAATCCAGATAATTGCAATGCCGAATTCTTTCAAATTCTCTGGATCAGGTCCAAGAGCGATAGGAAAAAGCATCATTATAAGAATAAAAAATACTAGCTGACTTAGAATATCTGTTATCTGAGAAGTGCTTATCTCAAATTCTCGTTTGAAATAATACCAAAAAATTAAGATCATTTTAGGATCTCCAACTGGATTATTTCAGGCGATAAATGCTTACATAATGTCTGATGTGCAGAGGCAATGACACGGCCTCCTTTGCGAATATGGTCTTCAATCAGAGTCTCAAGAATTAAGCAATGAGACGAATCAAGTGCACTATTTGGCTCATCTAGCAACCATAGAGCAGGTGATTGGTTGGAAGATTGAAGGCATAATTGGCTAAGCGCAAGACGTTGCAATTGACCAGATGATAAAGTGCGAATAGGTTGTTCTGTGAAATCATTAATATGGAAAATATCTTCTTCTGGCAGAGACAATCCGCGCATTGTCGCAATTTGCACCAGATTTTTTCTCGCAGATAAATTCGGGTGAAACCCATAAGGGGCACCGATATACCAAATGGGTAGAGTGGATTTTAAGGGGCTGAATAGGTGCGCCCCCAGCATTAACACCCCTGCACTATTAGGTAGGAAGCCTGCAATCACTCTAAGAAGGCTTGTTTTTCCAGCACCATTGGGCCCCTGCAAGACGCAAATACCGCCAGCAGGTACTGAAAAACAAACTTTGTCTATAATTAGTTTTTGACCACGAATAACACTTATATTGGCCAGTGTTAAATCAGGTTTAATTGGCTGATCAATTAGCATAATTATTTTTTAAACAGAATTCAGGCAAGCGGTCTAGCTTTTTAAATTTTTTTTAAGATGTGTTTTTTAGTGTGTAAAATTTTTTGGGTAAATATTATTCTGTTTAATCTGGAATAAAAAACAAAATTAAGCTATGATCGCGGCGACCGAATGTTGGCGCTCCTCATCCGGCCGACACCTAATAGCACAATTATTCTGTTTGCTATTTTACAGACGAGGGAGAGATAATTATGACAGAAACATTAAAAGAATTATGCCGCCAGCAATTAGTGGTAGGAGATCAAACCTATAGCTATTATTCTTTGCCAGAGCTGGCTAAAAAATATCCAGCAGTAAATAGATTACCGTATTCGTTAAAGGTGCTTCTTGAAAATCTGTTACGTAATCAAGATGGCACATCTGTTACTGAGGCGGATATCGTAGCAGTTGCAAACTGGGCAGATAATAAGGGTGATGCGAGTGAAATAGCGTTCAGACCTTCTCGCGTATTGATGCAAGATTTTACGGGTGTTCCTGCGGTTGTTGATTTAGCAGCCATGCGTGATGCAATGAATTCTATTGGAGGGGATGCAGATAAGATTAATCCACTATCTCCTGTTGATCTGGTCATCGACCATTCAGTGATGGTTGATTATTTTGGTGGCAGTGACTCATTAGAAAAAAATACGAAAGTAGAATTTGAACGCAATGCAGAAAGATACGAATTTCTGCGTTGGGGTTCTAAGGCATTTAGTAATTTCAGAGTGGTGCCTCCTGGCACTGGTATCTGTCATCAGGTAAATTTAGAATATCTTGCCCAAACAGTGTGGACAAAACAGGAGGGGGATGAGGTTGTTGCTTATCCAGATTCTGTTGTTGGCACTGATAGCCATACTACTATGGTTAACGGACTTTCTGTTCTTGGGTGGGGTGTTGGTGGCATTGAAGCTGAAAGTTCAATGCTTGGGCAGCCAATTTCTATGCTTATTCCAGATGTTATTGGTTTCTATCTTGAGGGGTCTCTGCCAGAAGGCGCAACAGCAACAGATTTAGTTTTGATGATAGTTCAAGCGCTTAGGCAAAAAGGGGTAGTCGGAAAATTTGTTGAATTTTATGGTCCTGGCGTAAATGAATTATCATTAGCAGATAGGGCAACGATTGCTAATATGGCGCCTGAATATGGGGCAACTTGTGGCTTTTTCCCGATTGATGGCGAAACTGTGAATTATTTGCAATTAACAGGGCGTGAAGAACAACGAATTGCGTTGGTTGAAGCCTATGCTAAGGCTCAGATGATGTGGCACCAGCCTAATGATGCACCTCATTTCACAGATACACTTTCTCTTAATTTATCTACCGTTGTTCCTTCGCTTGCGGGGCCAAAACGCCCGCAAGATCGCGTGGAGCTTGGGGATGTGTCCAAAAGTTTTGCAGATACATTATTGCAAACAACCAAACGCACTACCCCAAAATCACAGGATGTTGAATCAAAAGACTATAAACTGAGTGATGGGGATGTTGTGATAGCTGCTATCACCAGCTGCACGAATACATCAAACCCATCTGTACTGATTGCAGCTGGGCTTCTTGCAAAAGCAGCTAATGAGCGTGGATTGACTGTAAAGCCTTGGGTTAAAACCTCTCTTGCACCTGGGTCTCAGGTGGTAACAGATTATTTAAATGCAGCAGGTTTATCTGAGCATTTAGATGCGCTTGGTTTTAATACTGTTGGCTATGGTTGTACAACCTGTATCGGTAATTCTGGACCATTAGAGACGCCACTTGCTGATGCAGTGGAAAAAGGAGACTTGGTTGTCACTTCAGTTCTTTCAGGAAACCGAAATTTTGAAGGAAGAATAAGCCCACATGTGGCTGCCAACTATCTTGCATCACCGCCATTGGTTGTTGCTTATGCGATTGCTGGTTCAGTTACCAAAGTAGTTAATCAAGAATCATTAGGTACGGATAAAGAGGGTAATGATGTGTATCTTGCATATATATGGCCGTCTAATGCTGCAATTAGGGCAGAATTAGATGCAGTGGTAAGTAGACAGTTATTCCAGTCAAGATATGCAGATGTGTTTACTGGTCCAAGTGAATGGCAAGAGATACAAAGCACAGATAGTCTTACCTATAATTGGAATGCAGATTCAACATATGTTCAAAACCCACCTTATTTTGAGGGTATGACAGCAGAAATTCCAGAATCTGCTAGCAACATAAAACAAGCTCGTATTCTTGCTGTTTTAGGTGACTCAATAACAACAGACCATATCAGCCCTGCGGGTGCTATCAGACGCGATAGTCCTGCTGGTGATTTGCTGTCACACAGACAAATTTCACAGCATGATTTTAATTCATATGGTGCCAGACGTGGTAATCATGAAATCATGATGCGGGGAACATTTGCTAATATCAGGCTTAAAAATGAAGCTGCTGCAGGTACTACAGGAGGATATGGTGTTCACATTCCTTCAGGGGATGTTGCACCGATTTATGATGTAGCAATGAGATATGCAAAAGAAAATACGCCGTTAGTTGTGATTGGCGGAAAAGAATATGGAACAGGCTCTAGTCGTGATTGGGCTGCAAAGGGAACACGATTACTTGGTGTTTCTGCTGTTATTGTTGAGAGCTTTGAGCGTATTCATCGCTCGAACCTTATCGGTATGGGCGTTCTTCCTCTTCAATTTACCAATGGGGATACACGGGAGACACTCAGTCTTACTGGCTCAGAGGTGATCGATATTGACGGTATTGCAGATGGCGTTACACCCGCAAAGCAAATGCAAGCAACCATTACTTATCAAGATGGCAGTAAAAAGCAAATATCATTATTGGCACGGATTGACACTGCAGGTGAGGCTGAATATTTCCGTCATGGCGGTATTTTGCAGTATGTGCTTCGTCAATTAGCAGCTGCCTAATTTTGAATAAACCCCCCAGCTAACAGAATGGTGGCTGGGGGTGTCTTATTGATTTATTTAACTCATTACCTAAACGTTATTAATGGGTTGCTTTTGTTAAAAATAAGCTATCTTAGGTGGATATCTGCATCATTAAGTAAATGGAGCAGTCAGCATAAAATGGATAGTTAGGTGTCAAATGCTAAATGCACCAAAAATCACTGTGTTATTAGGTCCTACTAACACAGGCAAAACGTACTATGCACTTGAAAGAATGCTTGGCTATCAGTCTGGTATGATAGGCTTTCCTCTTAGGTTATTAGCAAGGGAAAACTATGAAAGACTAGTCTCCCGTGTTGGTGTATCTCAGGTTGCACTTATTACTGGAGAAGAAAAAATTCTTCCCAAGAGGGCGCGCTATTATTGCTGCACTGTTGAAGCAATGCCGCTTGAAGTAAGTGTTGAATGTCTAGCCATAGATGAAGTGCAATTAGCAAGCGACAGAGAACGTGGCCATGTTTTTACGGATCGTATTCTTCATGCAAGAGGCAGGCACGAGACCCTGTTATTAGGTGCTGAGACAATGCGCCCATTGCTAAGGCAGCTGTTGCCAGACGCTATTTTTGAAACTAGAACACGGCTATCTAAGCTTTCTTATACAGGCCAGAAGAAAGTAACGCGATTATTACGGAGGTCTGCAATCGTTGCATTTAGCGCGCCAGATGTTTATCACCTTGCGGAGACTGTAAGACGGCAACGTGGTGGAACAGCTGTGGTTATGGGGGCTTTATCTCCTCGAACCCGAAATGCGCAAGTAGATATGTACCAGTCAGGTGAAGTTGATTTTCTGATTGCAACTGATGCGATTGGTATGGGCTTGAATATGGATATTCAGCATGTTGCCTTGGCTGCAGAAACAAAGTTTGATGGTAAACATATGCGGCATCTTTATCCAGCCGAGATGGCGCAAATCGCTGGGCGAGCTGGGCGTTATACTCAAGATGGCACATTTGGGGTAACAGAAGGGTGCAGACCACTAGAGGATAGAATGATTGACGCTATCGAAAATCATCTATTCCCACCTCATAAGCAGCTATATTGGCGCAATCGCAATCTCTCATTTGAAAGTATCAACCGTCTTTTAAATTCGCTAGACGCACCTGCGCCAGAGCCATTTTTATATCGTAAAGCAGATGCAATTGACCATTTAACATTACAGGCACTTGCAGCGATTCCTGAAATAGCTCAGCTTGCTAATAATAAAATACAGGTAAAATTATTGTGGGATGTTGCCCAAATTCCAGATTTTCGTAATATGATGACAGATAGCCATACTGTGATGTTGGCGCGAATCTATCAGAATTTGGCAATAAATGGAAAATTAGATAGAAAATGGGTTGTAACTCAGCTCTCTCATCTTGAAAGATTAGATGGTGATATAGATGCTTTAATGGCAAGAATTGCGCATATTCGTACTTGGACCTATATTACACATAAAACAGGCTGGACGGATGAGCCTGAAGAATGGCAACATCTAACAAGAACAATAGAAGATCGATTGTCAGACGAGTTACATAATAGATTAACACAGCGCTTTGTGGATAAGCGTGCAGCACATTTGTCAAGACGACTAAAGGAAGCGACTAACTTGATTTCATCTGTAAAAATGGACGGTACTGTAATTGTGGAGGGTGAAGAAGTCGGCGTACTTAACGGCTTTACATTTCACCCTGCACTTTCTGAAAATGAAGAAAAAGCGATGATCTTGGCAGCAGCTCGCAGAGCATTGCCTGACGAAATAGAAAGGCGTGTGAAAGCAGTTTGTGGCTCTGCTGCTGCTGCCTTTAAATTAGACCAAAAAGGAGGGGTGAGTTGGCGAGATACTGAAATTGCAAAACTTGTAAAATCAGACCAATTATATGCCCCCAGAATTGATGTGTTTGATAGTGATTTATTATCCCTAGATCAAAAACAGCGCATAAAAGAAAAATTGTCAGCTGCTATAAAAGAAATCGTTAATACTCTTTTAGGTAATCTTTTGAAGCTTCGTGATTACACAGCAGAAGAGCAAGGCAAAAAATCAAAGCCACCAGAACAAGCAAAAGTACCCACAGAGCACCCCACAATAATTGGGTCAGAAAATCAAACAGAACAGAAAGATACAGAACAGAAAGATACAGAACAGAAAGATACAGAACAGAAAGATACAGAACAGAAAGATACAGAACAGAAAGATACAGGCGCAAAACAATTATCATCAACGCAAGATATTGGTGATAATAAATCCAGCGCAACGGCAACATCACAAGAAGCAACGCCTCAAACCGAAAGCGTGATGAGTGGTCTTGCCCGCGGAATCATGTTTCAGTTATATGAGAATTTAGGCGTAATGAGCAGAGCGTTGATTGCAGACCAGTTGCGAGAGATGTTAGATAGTGATAAGCCGTTTTTGGCTAGAGCTGGAATACGCATTGGTACTGAAACTATTTTTATGCCTGAATTGTTGAAACCGGCTGCAATAGAATTACGTGTTTTATTATATTCCTTATATCATTCAGAATTTCCACCATCTGGGCCTCCTGCAGAAGGCAGGGTATCTATTGATTTAGTAGCAGATGTATCTGATAATTATTGGCTTGCGTCCGGATATAGGCGCATTGGTGACAAGGTAATGCGCGTTGATATGGTTGAGCGGGTGGCAGCGCTTGTAAGAACGGCAGCTAGGGCTGGTGAATTCAGAATTAGTGATGAGATGTTGTCTCTGGCTGGGGTAAGCAGGCAAACCATGGGATTGATGATAGAAGAACTTGGCTTTCAAAAAATAAGAGAAGAGCCAGCAGAAGATCCTGAAAAGCCAGCGACGCTTATTTTTATCAAAAAACCCCGCAAAAATGTCAAAAATTATAGACAGCAAAAAACAACTCCTTCAGGGACACATCTAAACCCCAGACAAACTAAAAATAAAAATGAAGATGGTCACAATCTTCACTTTGCAAAAGCTGCAAAAGCTGCAAAATCTGCAAAAGCTGGGAAAGATACGCGCAACAAAAATATCAATAAAGCAGGTAGAAACCCCAAAAAATCGGAGGCAATTAACCCTCATTCCCCATTTGCAATTCTTGCCAGCTTAAAAAAATAAATGACACAAGATGCGGTATTAAGATTAGATAAATGGCTTTGGTATGCGCGATTTTTTAAAACTAGAACACAGGCAACCAAAATAATCCAATCTAGCAAATTGAGAATAAATGGTGAACTTACAAATAAGCCCCATAGAACTGCTGTAATAGGCATGGTCCTTACCTTTCAGCAAGGAGATAGAATAAGAGTAATAAAGATAGTTGCAATGGGGAGCGGTAGAGGACCAGCAACAGAGGCTGCTACTTTATATGAAGACTTATCTCCTGTAATTGCGCAGTCAAACAAAGATAGCCGAACACCCAAAATGAGTTTTGAAATGCGGCAGACAGGTGCTGGTCGGCCAACAAAAAAACATAGAAGAGAAACAGAACGCCTAAAAGATACTATCTAATATTAAGCCGACTTACCTATATTGTCAGGAGATAAATGTGATTGAATTTCTAAAAAATTGGATATCTACAGATGAAGAACATGTCAGTGAGTGTGATGATAACTTGCTGCAAGCAATTTGTGCATTATTATTAGAAGCAGCGATGATAGATGGGCAGATTGATGATGAAGAAATTGAACAAACTAAACATGCAATTTGCAGCTTTTTTCATGTTTCTGAAAATCAAGCGAGTCAAATGATACGTCAGGTAAAACAGAGCGCTGGTGATAGTCAAGAATTTCATAGTCTAACAAAACAAATAAGAGATAAGTGTGACTATGAAGAAAGAGAATATATTTTATCTCTTTTATGGCAAATTGTTATGGCAGATAATCAGATTGATTCGTTGGAATCAAGTTTGATGAGAAGACTAGCGGGTCTGTTATTTGTATCTGATGTAGATTCAGGCAAAGCCAAGCAAAAAGCAAGAGAACGTCTTGGTCTTGCCTAAATTTGCGAACTGTTTTAAGTAGAAGATCTCTCTAGTTCCATAGCCAATATAATTATATATTATAATGAGAAACAAATGACTTATATTGTGAATGATAAATGCATTTCTTGCAAATATACAGACTGTGTAGAAGTTTGCCCTGTGGATTGTTTCTATGAGGGTGAGAATATGCTTGTTATTCACCCTGACGAATGCATTGATTGCGGCGTTTGTGAGCCTGAATGCCCGCCAGAAGCAATTCTTCCCGATACGGAAGTTGGCGCGGCTGAATGGGTTGAGTTCAATTTGCAAAAAAGTTTGGTTTGGCCAAACATCACTGAACGTCGTGACCCACTTCCTGAAGCAGATGAAAATTTAGATAAAACCAATAAATTTAATACTCAGTTTGTGGATAAACCAGCTTCTCAAAACTGATGCAAAAGGCGTTCAATAAACAATGAGTTGTAAATTTTTGAAATTTATGGTAGGATGATCAGATACAATTTATCTGAAAATATTATTTTTTAATGATAGAGAATAATGGTTTCGAACCTTAAAAAAGAAAAAATAAGCACTTATTTATAAGCGTGTTTGATTTGATTTGGAACAATGACAAAAAATAAAGAATTTAGCTACCAGGATGGAGATTTTGTTGTCTATCCTACTCATGGTGTCGGAAAAATTCTCGGCACTGAGACTTCTTCTATCGCTGGGATGGATGTTCAACTTTTGGTTATCAGATTTGAACAGGACCGTATGACACTTCGCGTACCACTAGAAAAAGCGCGTACCTTGGGATTGCGTACTTTATCCTCTAGAAAACACATGGATGACGCAATTACAACGCTTCAAAGCAAAGCCAGAATTCGCCGTACAATGTGGTCTCGCCGCGCTCAGGAATATGAAGCAAAAATCAAATCAGGAGATCCTGTGTCGATTGCTGAAGTAGTAAGAGATTTGCGTAAACGTGATCCACAGATTGAGCAATCCTACTCTGAAAGACAAATGTATCAAGCCGCCTTAGACAGGTTGGCACGGGAGTTTGCTGCTATTGAAGAGATAGATCAAATATCTGCTGCAACCAAATTAGAAGATCTAATGGATGCTGCTTAGTTGCATCCTGTAATAAATTAGCTATGTCATTAAATCACTTTAGTAATTTTCAATAACTAATTGTTGATGCTTAGCTTATTTTTAGTCGCTATTTTTATATTTTTGAATGATCTATATAAGATTATGATGCGTATCTACTAATAATAAAAGTGGAGTTATTCATGTCAGATACGTCAGACCCAGTCAGAAGTTCAGAAAATAGATTTATAAGAAAAGCCATGCAGCGGCCGCTTTTAGACAGAGATGTTGAAGCAGATTTGGCGCGAAAGTGGCGTAACAATAATGATCATAAGGCAATGCATGAGTTAGTAATGGCTTACGCTAGATTGGTCGTCAGTGCTGCTTCTAAATATAAGCATTATGGGCTTTCAAATGCAGACCTTATACAAGAAGGCAATATTGGGTTAATGCAAGCCGCAGGTCGGTTTGACCCAGAAAGAGGCTTTAGATTTTCAACCTATGCGACTTGGTGGATAAGAGCGTCTATCCAAGATCACATTCTTCGCAATTGGTCAATTGTTAGAACAGGAACAACAGCAGCACATAAATCCTTATTCTTTAAACTTCGCAGATTGCGTGCCCAGATTGGAGAGGCTGATGGGGGTGCGCTTACAGATGAAGGCAGGCAGAAAATAGCAGATACCATTGGTGTAACTGTTAAGGATGTTATTGTTATGGAGCAGCGTCTTTCAGGAGGGGATCAGTCATTAAATTCTCCACTCGCAGTGGATGCGGAAACAGAAGCAATAGATTTTGTTGTTGACCAGCGTCCTACGCCTGAACAGGTAACAATGGCAGGACATGATAAAAAAGTTATGTCTGAATGGCTTAATTCGGCGCTTAATGAGCTTTCCACTCGGGAGAGATTTATTATTTTAAAAAGACGTTTGAAAGAGGAAGGCACGACCCTTGAGGAGCTTGGTGTTTTGCTCGGAGTAAGTAAAGAGAGGGTAAGACAGATTGAACATCGCGCTCTTATTAAATTAAAACAATCTTTACAATCTGGTACAGAATGTCATACAGATCTGTTAGAGTCATCGCTAGTGTAATCCCAAAAGACTTATAGATAAGGCAGATTTATGCGACAGGATTACGATTCATTTATTCATCTTTTTCCTGAAATACTTCCTTTTGATAGCGGTTATTTTGAGCAAGATAATCATCAGATTTATTATGAGCAAATAGGAAATCCAGACGGGCATGCATTATTATTTCTGCATGGTGGTCCTGGGGCTGGGTGCTCTCCAGCGCATAGGCGATTATTTGACCCTGCTAAATTTAGGGTGATTTTTATCGATCAGCGTGGCTCAGGTCGTTCTACACCCTATGGTTCGACTATTAATAACACGACTCAACATCTTATTAGCGATATTAATTTTCTGAGAGTAAAACTCAAAATTAACAAATGGACGTTATTTGGGGGTTCTTGGGGGAGCACATTAGCGCTTGCTTACGCCATTGCTAATCCTGCTTATGTAACAGCGCTTATATTGAGAGGTATATTTTTAGGAACGGACACCGAAGTTAATTGGTATTTGCACGAGATGGGTCGTTTTTTTCCAGAAGCCTATGAACAATTTATTTCCTATATCCCCATTGACGAGCAGCACGATATTTTATCTGCATATCATAACAGATTAACTGGGGAGAATATTCAGATAAGAAATGAAGCAGCCAAATTTTTTGCATCTTATGAAAATTCGTGTGCTACATTGCACGCAGAAGCTCGTGATGCAGGACAATTCGCAATTAGTATGGCAGTTCTTGAGGCTCATTATTTTGTGAATCAGTGCTTTCTGCCAGCAGATTATATTCTCAAAAATGTGCGATTTATTCAACATCTGCCCTGTTACATCGTGCAAGGGCGTCATGATGTAATTTGTCCTCCGATAAGTGCGTATAATCTTCATAAAAAATGGGGGCATAAATCTAGCCTAACATTAGTGGATGATGCAGGTCATTCTGCTTTCGAGCATGGTACGTTGCGTAATCTAATGATGTTTTTACAAGCCCTCTAGAAAACAATCTGACTAGATATTTAGTTTTTTATGTGCAAATAAGATTATTCTTAATAAGTTACAACTAGTAAGATGCTGAAATGGTTATAGTAAAAAATTAATTGAATTTCTTGCAAAGAGTCGTCTTTTTTGATTACAAATAATAAAGAGATTGTGAGAGTGTGATGGACGAAAAAAATGAAGATAAAAATTTTCGTGTAACCAATAATAACGCAATAGATATGCATGTTGGAAAACGGGTAAGGTTAAGACGCACTTTACTTGGGTTATCTCAGGAACAATTAGCTGTATCCCTTAACTTAACCTTTCAGCAAGTTCAAAAATATGAAAGAGGGGCAAATCGCATTAGCGCATCACGTTTATGGGATATATCCCAAATTCTTGATGTTTCTATCGGTTATTTTTTTGATGATATGTCATCTCAAACTAAATTAGCATCGCCGCGGAAAATAGGTAAAGATGCCCATTTATTAAGTGAAGAAGATATTGGAAAAGACCCTATGGCAAGGCGCGAAACACTTGAATTGGTGCGAACATATTATTCTATAACACAGCCTATAGTTAGAAAACGTGTGTCTGAAATGATAAAATCAGTTGCTGGCATGATTAACGGTGAATATGATTAAATCAGAAATAAAAATTCTAGACCAAAAAGGGCGGGTCAGATTATGAGTTCACAGGCAACCTCACTTTCATTTGAACAAGCATTGTCCGAATTGGAACAAATTGTGCAAAAATTAGAAACAGGAGATGCCTCTTTAGATGAGGCGATTGCAGCCTATAGCAGAGGAATAGAGCTGAAAAACCAGTGTCAGAAACGTCTTGAGTCAGCACGGTTGCAAGTCGAGAAAATTCAATTCCCTGATGATGGTTCTGATGCAAGCATAGAGCCATTTGACTCTGAATAAGCAATGGCAAATGAACTAGAATGGTTAGCATTTGATGCAAAAGCGGTTGATGGCTGGATTGATAAGTGGTTTCAGCTTAAATCAGATAAGCGTATAATTGCAGCAAACTTAATTGAAGCAATGGCATATGCTAGCCTTAATGGCGGCAAGAGAATGCGAGCTGGGCTTGTATGTGCATCTGCCAGACTTGCCACAAAATACTCAGATAGGCA
>Ga0181607_10003332_pt1 | contig 14022 bp, 2 predicted proteins | sample 041ome_9_FD_132420 | JGI IMG/M metagenome (GOLD analysis project Ga0181607, IMG submission 132420) | Coastal salt marsh microbial communities from the Groves Creek Marsh, Skidaway Island, Georgia - 041413US metaG (megahit assembly) | ecosystem: Environmental > Aquatic > Marine > Intertidal zone...
GAAGACGAAGACGAAGACGAAGAATATTTGGAAGAGGAGGAGGAAGAAGAGGACGCGAACGACGAGGACAACGACAACACGAACAAACCGTTATCGTACGAAGAAATCGCGGAAAAAAAACGGCAGCTCTTCACGCAGAGGAACTTGGAAATTCAACGCAAAACGGCGTTACAAAACGCGCACATGACGTACACCACGCGAGACGTTTTAAAAGCTATGGACGACGGGGACGCGGCGACTGGGATGTCAGCCGAGGCGAAAGCGTTTTTGAGCATGAAACCGATGACGGCGATGAGCAGACAGAAGAATAAAGTGTTCCTTCCCGGGGTGAAGAGAACGAGAGTGTCGAGGAAGATGCGAGTGAGCGCAGAGGCGGAGAAAATTTTAGGATTAGCAAACATGCTGTACGTGCAGAACTTCGTGGAAGAGGCGATCGAGAAGTGCCACGAGTGCATCACGGTCGCTCCGCATGAGGCGAGTCCGTATCACACGCTCGGTTTGATTTACGAAGAGAAGGGCGACATGGCGAAGGCGATGGATTTTTATTCCATCGCGGCGCACGTGAGTAAGAAAGACGTGGAGTTGTGGTTGAGAATTGCGGATATGGCGCTGACGTTGGAGAACAGACGACACGCGATATATTGTTTGAGCAGAGCAGTGAAAGCGTCGGAGGGGATTTTAGACGACGCGGAGAGGAATTTGTTGAGGTTGAACAGCGCAGATTTGTACGAGGAGTTTGGCGAGAAGAGACAGGCGATTGCGCAGTACGAACAAATTATAGAATCATTAGGACCGAAAGATGTTTTGATAGATCCGTACGATGTGCACATAAAGTGCATGAGTTTGTGCATGGAGTGTAGCCTGAAGCCGAACGCGGCGAAAGTTTTAGGTGGGTACGCGAGAAAGAACGCCGCGAGAGTGGACATGAAAACGATGTTGTTCTTGATTGATTTAGTGAGCGAGTTAGATTGGTGGGAAAAAGTCGTCGAATACGTGGAGTTATGTCGTCGAGTGTGGGAAGAAAAAGGCCATTTTTCGTACAAGGAGATGAAAACGTTCCCGCTGAATTGCGAGGCGATGAAGGCTAGAGCATTGATTATGCTTTCCGGGATTTACAAGCAACACAAAACAGACGAAGACGCGATTAAATACGAAAAGAATTGCGAAGCAAAGTTAAGAGTAGGGAGAATGTGTACGGATGTCATCATGGACGCGATAGAGAAGGCTGCACCTCGAGCAGAGAAAGGAGAGAAGAACGTGTTTCCATTTCCGGATTTGAGCTCTGAAAATTTGTTTCGATTGGCGCACGCGCATCGAGAACACGGCAACGATCAACACAAAGCCATGGAAGTGTACAAAGCGCTTCTCATATACGACAAAACGCGTGATAGCGCAGACGTTTGGGAGAAAATGGCCGATTGTGCGCGAATAGCGAGGGGTGTGGAAGGTGCGAAACAAGTTTACGAAGAGATTTGTAGCACGAGAAAACACAGCTCGGCGGCGAGAGTACAATTGACGGAGATTTTCTTGTACGAGTTGAAGGATGAAGAGAAGGCAAAAGAGATGTTGCCATCTTTAGAAGAACTGGTAAACGATAGCGTGGATGATAATGTTTTATTACGAGCTTCGGAATTACGACGATCGTTACAAAATATGGATGACTTTATAAGAGAGTCGTTACCAACGGTCCAACAAATCTTGGACGAAGCGTTGGACGTTAAGGCGCAAATTCAAAAGTTACGAGCGGATGCGAAGCACTTGCAAAACATAGAGGACGCGAGAAATAGCGCGTACTTAAAGAAAACCGGAGGTAAAGATGGGCTGAAAAAGAAGAAGCAAAAGACCGGATGGGGCGGTCGGAACGGAGGCGGTAGTAGGAAGGAAGAACTCGTCCCGTTGTCGAAAGGCGCGTTTAGAGGCTTCGAGAACAAACGTTTGGAAAGAAATCGGGAGCTCGATAAGAAATTCTTGACGAAAGAAGAGGTTGCGGAGATTGAAAGAGAAATACGGGGTGGAGAGACGAAGACTTCGGAAGAAATCGCCGCCGAAAAACGCGAAGTACAACCACAGGAGGAACAAAACGAAGAGACGAATAATAATAGCGTTGTCGATGACGAGGGAGGAGAGACCGAAAAGGACAAAGCGGAGCGATTGCAACGCGAGAAAGAAGCGAAAGAGTTCAAGGAAGAAATGAAGAAAATAACGGACCAAATTGATATCTTGAACAAACACAGAGACTCTACGGCGAGTTTCAGCCACCCGACGCAGTTCGTGATGATCGTGCAAGTCTTACACGCGCTTCTCTTGGACGGCGGTTTGAAAGAAGCGCGTTCGATATTGGACAAAATCGTTGGTTTGTCTTTTCCTCGAGGTTTGTCCAAAGAACAAACCGTGGCGATTCGTTACATGCGAACAAAACTTTCACAATTAGAAGGCAACGCGTTCGGCATGGCCGAGCAAGCGAACAAAGTTGTAACCGCGTACCCGGACATTCTCGAAATGTGGAACATCGTCTTGCGCGACGGGTGTCGTAACACCACCAACGCCAAGAAAGTTTTAGCTACAGCGAAAAAAGCGGTAAAAGCATTCACGTTCCCAGGAAACGAATTCGACACAACTAACTCTGAAACGACCGTAAACGAGAAAGTTCCAGCGTTGTTAGCGTCCGGATACATCCACGGCTGGAACGATCAATGGGCGGTGGCGAACATGCATTCGAGAGAAGCGTTGCGTTTAGCGCCGAACGAACCGAACGTACGTTTGGGCATCGCGTGCTCACAAATTCACGGTGCGGTACAAACGCACTTGAGCGTTGGTGATTCTGAAAAGAACGCAAGAGTTTTGCGTGCGATTTGTCAGTTAAATACGATGGCGAAACAAAGAAATGATGTATCACCTATGGAGGCGACGTACAACGCCGCGAGAGCTTTACACCAAATCAATTTGATGTACTTGGCGCAGCCTTTGTACGAGAAGTGTTTAGAGATTAAAGACGAGTTTGTGAAAACGAACAAAGATCTTGCGAAAAACGCAGATTTAAGCGTCGAAGCGGCGTATAACTTGAGCTTGATATACAGAGCGTCCGGATGCGACGACTTGGCGCGAGCCGTGTTGAAGAAATACGGTTCATTTAGATAGTAATAAATTAACAACAAAGCTATCACTAGGTACCAGTAGAGGTACAAGTAGTAGATTGAGTACTGTACTTTTCGTTTTTAGAACTTGAATAAGCCTTTCATGCGTTCCATCAGACGCTGACTGGCGTTGGAATCCGCCATCATCTTCTCGTCCTCAAAGTCTCTCAGTTTCATCTTTAACCGGATGATTTCGTTTTGCAACTCGCCAATTCTCTTCGCCTGCGACTCGATCAAAGTGTTCTGCGCGTCGTATAAGTTCGATTCCGCGTTAGACTTGGTATTCTTCCCTCCTTGACCACCGATGTTGCCAACTTTCCTCTTCGCCGCAACTGCGACTGGTTTTTCGTTGAAAATATCCCCAATTAACTCTTGCAAATCCTCTCCGTCGTCCATCTCCTCCTCGTCTTCCTTCATCGCTTGCGGCATCATGCTCCCGAACATGTTCAAGTTACTCTTCGGCGGCACGCCCGGACTGGCCAGCCGTTCCGCTCTCGGCGACGTCAAACTCTTAATCGGTCTTTCCGGCTTCGATTTCCGTCTTCTTTCTGCCATGATGTACTGCGTCGAGTTCTGCGGCGCCTTCGGAACGGCCGTCTTCTTCGCCGCCGGCGCCGCTCTCCCTCCTATCTTCGCCGGCGTCTTCTTCTTCTTTGCAGGCGGCGCTCCCCCTCGCGGGGCCAACACTTTCGTCGCCACCGTCTTTTTCACTTGCAACGGTTTGTTCTTCTTCTCGTTGTTGTTCTTCTTCGTAGTAGTAGTACTACTACTACTCTTCTTCTTGAGGGAAAAAGTTGCTCCTCCTGCACCACCGCCTCCTGGACTTAACAATTCCGCCGTGACGCTCGTTTTCGGGTCAAAAAAAGCCGCCACGGCTGGGTCGAGCGGTTGTCCTCTCCGAGAGGTTCTCGCCGCCGGCTTTTGAGGAGGAGGATTCTTCTTCGTCGTCGGCATCTTCTTCTTAAACTTCGCGTTTGCTTTCTGTTGTTGAATTGGACTTTTATTGCTCAAAATTCGATTTGGCGAATTCTTCTGTGTAGTAGTAGACGGTTTATAAGACGGCAACAAATGGTCCAACGAATGTCTCTTTTTATCACTGCGATTCTGTTTCTTCCCTGCTCTTCTCGAGGCGGGCATAAAGATATTTATGTATGTATTTATGTGTGTGTGTCGTGTGTTTTATGTGTGGTCGTTGGGGCAATTCGACAAATTCAAACAGAGACAAATAGGAGTAATAATTGAGGAGTGATTTTACTCGTGATTTTTGGTCGGTCGAGAACTCTTTAGATTTTCAACGCTTTTGCGCGTCGCGTGGCATTCATTCTATTTCTTCTTAGATTTCTACTACTAGTATTTCTAGACGTTTATTTCTAAACTACTTTTACGTCCACACGCACAACTTCCCGTCTTCTAAACCGGCAAAGAGCAAGTTACCGACGTCACACACCGAGGTGATTTTAAAGCTCGAAAACGCTCTCAGCGAGTGCAAGACCTGGAGTCCTGTTTGTTTGGCGTCGACGACTCTGACGAAACCGTTGGCGGTGGCGAGAAAGATACATTTTTCGTCCGAGGATAAGGAGAAGGAGGTTATGGCATCTTTTCGGGAGACGTCGAGGGAGGAGATGAGGGCGCCGTTGGTGGAGTAGGAACGTAGGACGCCGCCGTTGGGAGGATGAGCGACGCCGGTGGTTGCGTTCGCGTGATGCTCGATCGACCAAAAGACAAATATCTTCGCCGTGGAGAACGCGATCGAACACCAAACTGGGACGCATACTTTTTCTTTATACTTCCCGTCGATATCATCCGACGGCGATGGTAACGGTACCGCGTCACTCAAAAGTTCCTCCTCGAAGAAATCGTTCAACTTTCGATCGCCTTTGTTCGTGTTTGAGTTCGAGGAGCCGCCAGACCCGATGCCGTTCAAGTCGTGCAAAAGACAAGTTCCGTCGAGTGATCCACTGACGACGATATCGAGCGACGCGTTGACAGATACGGAGACGATGGCGTCTGAGTGCCCGAACTTTTGCAGTTTGGGCAGCACAGGTAATCCGAAACCGTTTGGCGTGCTTACGATTTCCCAGACTCCGACGGAGGCGTCTGCGCCGCCGGAAACTAAATACCCATATTTCATGTTCGATTTGTTCACGTTTGGTGCAAACACGCGGTGTTGTACCGCAGATATGCTCCCTCCAGAAAACGTGTGTCCCCCATCCGTGGCAAAATCTAATCTCCACGGTTTCGATGGGTGCGGCAGTAAGTCCATCGCCAAACACTCGACAATGTCTCTGTGGCCTTTCGAGCAGGCGATTTCCCCGCATAATTCATCGCCAGCGTATGCACGTATCGTTCCGTCCCAAAAACCAGACACAACGGCGACTCGGCCGCCATCGAGAGTTGTAACCCCGTTCGCACTGAGCGGAATTTCACCCTCAAACGATCGATCGCCTTTCGTACGCATTCGAGCGCCACCGATAATTTGTTCACGAACTTTTGCTTCTCTCGCGATAGATCTGCACGGTTGGTCTTTCGTGCTGCTGTTCGCCGAGTTAATTGGTTCCAAAGAGACTCTCGCGTTTTGGTCTTGGAAGTCGAAATCGAGTTTATGGCCTTCGCGAACGACTCTCGCGGTCCAAATTTTACGATTCGAGGAAACCGCCACGAGTTTATCGCGGTCGTAAGATAGTTGGACAATGGCGGCGCCGTCAAATTGCGCGTCTTGGAATATACCTTGTAATTTCAACGGTTCGGAGAACCTATCGTCGTTTTCGTCGTCGGTATCTTCTTCGCCGTTGAAGACTCTCAAGCAGGCTCCGTATACGGAAGCGTACGCCTCGCGTTTCCTTCGCAATCTTGGAATTCTTCTTGGATGTGGTCGTTTAAACACCTGCGCGGGCGTTTGGCCAAAGTTAACGATTTGCGTTTCAATCGCCAAGCGTTCCTGTGGATCTTCAATTGCGTCTAAATCAACCGCACCTTCGTACGTTAAATAATAAAACACATTCTTCTTCGATTTTGCGCGAGCGCCTAGTTGCGACGCGCCAAAGACCAAATCAATCCAGTCGTGAATGGTATGCGAAACATGGTCGGATTCTAACGCATCTCGCATAGTTTGAATAAATGTCCGCGTGCTACCATTGGCCCATTTCGGGAGCACGACAGTATCGACTAAGGAGCCGTCTTGTCGCTTCCCAAACACGTTCGAGTTGCTATTTTCGAGAAACTCCGGAAGGTAGAAAAACTCCGGGATCAACTCTTTCACGTCTGCGGTAGATTCAAGGACCGCGTTCCAGGTTTGCGAAATATCGGAGAATAATCTATCCGAGTGGTCAAACTTACCGCCTTGTAATTGCCTCGATAAATTCGTAAATGGTTCCAATCGAATCAAAAAGTACAAGACAACCGCTGCAGATGAGTAGTGCGAGCCGTAATGAAAGGCAGGCATAGACGCATCAGGGTCACTCTCAAGCTGTTTAAAGCGCTCGATGAACTGTTTCAAACGCACTGGGTTTAAAGCACCTATGGGTAACGATAAATCTCGATAAACTTTCGGATCCTCGAGATTAATCGTCGCCGACTCGTAATCGCTCAAGATCCACGGGAACACTGGATATTGCGATAAATCGTGATATGTTCGTCCAGCGAGTTTATTCAAAGCGATCAAGTAATCAAAGGTGGATATTTCGCGCTCTTTCCATCTCTTTTGCATCAGTTGCGCCGTGCGATTTTTTTGTCGTCGGTCAAGAATGACGATGGAGGCATCGAGTGAAGCGATTTTCACCGACGCTTCAACTCTCAGTTTCTTGTTCGCAAAGGCGAAAAAGACCGAGCGACCATCTTTAGTGTACATTTCAATGGCAACATTACGCAAACGCCATCGCATGTGGACTAGTTCTACAATGGTATTCACGGGCCACTTCCAAAAACGACTTACTATGTTCTCTTTATCGTCGTCGATAGAATCCAACGCCGCATCGCGGTTAGCGGTAAAGAAGACCACGTCTTTCGCAACATCTAGAGTACCTTCGATAACTAAATCTGAAGACGACACCATGCACACGTTCGAAACGGTAAAAAAGATGTGTTTGTCGCGTTTCGCTTCGTCAGCTTTGGAATGCAGCCACTCGGCTGTTTTCTGTTTGTCGAGAAGCTTGGACTTTTCGTTCGCGTCTACTTCACGAAGCCTTTCGAGCTCTTTTTGCATCGTTTCTTCATCTTCATCGGATTCGGTGAGATCGCCGTCGAGGTCCGCGTCTTCGTTGATTGTATTGTTTCCCGAGGGCGATGGTTTTACTGTCGAGGCGCTTGCATCGATTTTGTCTTTCCATTGCTTCGCGGCGGATTGCAAAATCGGCAAATTTTCCTCTTGCGCTTCAACGCCGCTGCCTTTCGAGGCTACGGCGGCATTCACTAAAGTGTTGTTCTTCGAAAGTTGCCGCGTCAACGCATCCATTCTATCCCTTCTTACTCGTAAACGGCGTCCAACAGAATCTTCTTTTTCGCAATCGAGTACATAAAATCCATCGTCGCCGAGATGATCACCCACCGTCGACGCATCACTTGCAAATACCTGGTCTTGTGCTTTTTGCCATCTCGATTTTAAACCAAATAAAAGACGACGTAACGAACCTTCACTCTCTTCCACGGCAAACTGTTCGTCCGCTATTCGCTTGTCACACTTAGCAATGTTCGCTTCGACTTGTGTAATTTGAATCGCAAACGCGGGAGGCGCAGATACGTCTTCCCAATCGTCATCTTCCATCTGGTCGGCATCTTCTTTCATCGGCAGTTCCTTTTTCTCTTTAGATGCGGCATCCGGAATGAGATTTAATATGCGAGCGTCTTCCGGATCATTCGCGGCATTTAAACACTTTGAAATATTGACTTTACATTGCGAGAGCGCCTTCGCGTTGTTCCCGTGACTCTCTAGTAAACTCGATAAGAGCAGCTTAGCGTGTGCATACTTTTCGATGTTGCAGCTTTTCGTCACGCGAAGAAAATACGCGAACGCTTTCGGATGTTTGATTTTTACGTTGACATCGTCGCCGTCGATGGCTAACTCGACGAGAGCTTCCCGGATCTGACTCGAATCGTCATTGACGATGGTTTCATTACTCTTTCCGAACAAGGCTTCTCCGAGCGCATCGATTGCGCCATTCGCTGCGGCAACATCCATTCTACGTTCAGATTTGCTCGTGCCGAAATCCTTCTCCGCTGCCGAGGAGGAATTCTTACTCGACGGCGTTGCTTTCAACGCGAGGCTTTTCAATGCGTTCCTAATATTTTCCATCGCCTTCGTGTGACCGCGCGGAGAAGGATTCTTTCCTTCGCCGTCAGTGTCCGCATCACCGGCGTTCTCATCGAGTGCTAACTCGATTGGGGATGCCGTTTCAGGAAGCGAAAACGCCAAATGGAGTATCCGTGCTGCCATGGCCGAATTCGAGTTTTGTTTACTCGAAAACGACGGTGTCGTACTCGGTAACAACATCGGTGCAAGCGCTATAGCAAATCCTCCGCAATTTGAAACAAGCTCGAAACAAAAGCGGTGCGTCTTGGACGCGCGTCGAAGAAAAGCGAGACAATCGACTAAGAAACCGTCGTGCGCATCTGATCGTGAAGCCGCCGCACATAAAGATTCGATTGCGTCTATGCAATAAACACCGTCGATATCAATGGTTTCGTCCATCAGGATGTTCTCGAGGATTTCAAACAACCCTTTGCGAAAGGCGTCGTCCTCAGCCGGGCAAAACTTTTCCAGCGATCGAACGATTCGTCGAACAGGTAAAACTCGTAAAAGCTCCGCGTTTGAGCAATTACTTCTCAAAAAGTCAACATACTCTGCGCGCGCGTCCTTGCACGTCGATCTGGCCCATTTTATGGGATTGAATATTTCAGATCGAGCATCCCCTAACGCCGCCAACCACTCGGGTGTCTGCACCGCGCCGTTTTTTACACGAGGTTGTTGACCTGCGCAACTTTTCGCTAACCAATCAAACGCTGGAATAAGCTCTTTAGAGAGTCGATTTGGAGTTATTGAATGTGCGGTTAGAGCGATGATTTTCTCTCGCGCGCGAAGTGGGTATCCCCCATCCGAAAGCAAAGCCGCGATGAGCGAAACAGCCGCCGGAAGCACTTTCAAATCGTCGGTATCGTCTTTTTGCTGCTCTAAAAGCTCGGGGATGAGTTGTTCAGCTCCGCCGAGCGACCGGCAGACATCTGCAGCTGACGTTGTGCTGCAAACTCTCGCGCAAAGTTCGTCATCGTCATTGTTTTCTGACTCGCCTTTAGACACATTCAGGTTTATGCGAGTGCGCATGTTCCCAGTCGCCGCAGTCGCATCAATAGTCATTTTCAAGCTCGTTCGCAAACTCTTCTCGAAAACATCTCTCGCAGCTGTCATTGATATACCCCTACGAAGGAGTAATATGGAAGGTTCGGCTTCGGTTGGCATGAACGCTCCGACGTACTCCGCTCCTAAAGCGTAGAGAAGGAGCGCCGCGCTGAAATCCACCGCCTCGGAGAAAACTCGAAATGTTGCAAACTGCCCCGTGAAAGGTTTTGCGAAGTTCGCTATACCAGCAGCGGCCCCGATGTGCAAAGAAACTGTGCCTTTATTGCCATCGTAGGAAGAGTTTGGCAAAATCGGATCCCCTATAGCTGTATTTGCGATACTCTGCGCGACGCTCGTTGCCACATTTGCTCGGTTCCAAGGATACTTCAACTTTTGCGGGTAAGATTCGTTACCATCTACGCAGATTCGCGCGTTTGCGCTCGACGCGCTCGCATTTCTACCACCAAGAATAAGACCACCACCTTTGACGGATACGCACACATGCGTCCACTTCCCTGGTATAATTGGGCACGACGTGTCGTAAAACGAACAATCGTGCCTTTCACCGTTGGGTAAAAGCGACGAGAGTTTCAGAGATCCATCTGGACGCAACGAGCAACATAAACCAACACCAGCTTCTGTGAGGAGACTAAAGATTCCTTGATCCGCCGACGCATTGCCTTCGTTGGTTTCGTCTTCAATTTCTGCGCGTATCCACATCGAAATTGTGACACCGTTTGAACACTCCGCAATTTTTTTCTTCACGCGAACCCCTCCAGAAGCGCCACCAGCGAAATCGAAGAAAGTTCGAGGCGCATCGTTAATTGCCGCGCGTTTCAACGCATCAATAAGTAACCTTTTATATTCGGACGAGCGAAGCTTTTTCAATGTTTTCATCGCGTGTCGGAGTTGTAGCGCGGTGAGACAGTGAGAAGCGCAAGATTCGATGCACTTGGCAATGTTTTCGACGCATTTGGCATCGTGAATGATGGTATCGTGTACATCGCCAGCTTTGTCATCCAAATTATAATTACACCACCATTCGAAAAGGTGCGTGAGCGCATCCGCTTTCGTCGCGCACTCTCGAGAGGCGACGGATCTCTCGAGTAAATCGACAAGGAACCGCAACAGAAACAGCTGAGAGGATTTTGAACACCGCTCGCTGTTCCGAGCGATTGAGAACGCGATTCGCAGCGCACCCGGGTTTCTCAAGGTTATCTTACACGCACGCGAAGAGCTTTTTTCATCGATATTATCGTCGTCACACGCGAATCGAATTGAGGTCATAAGCGTCACTTCACTCGCGAACGAACTTTTGCCTCTTTCGTTAATTCTCATGGCTTCAATCAAGGCGTCGTACCCTACGCATTGTTCAAACGTCTGCGCGGCATCGGTACTAGTTTTAATTGCGTAATGAATCGTTTCGAGCGCGGTAGAGGCAACCACCTCACCGGATTCGCCGTCGCAGAGTGATGCCAACGTGAGAAATAAAGCGCCGTTCTCAATAGTTGCCCAATTTTGGCATTTGCGCACGCTGGCCCGAGGCGTTCTCTTGGCAATATTCCGAATAGATTTCAAAAGAGGGATCAAAACACCACCGCTTTCACCATTATCACTTTCTCTATCAAAAATGCGTGCTTTTGGTAACGCTTGAAAAAACGCTTTGATCCAAAGGAAAAAGGCATCGATGTCAAAGAATAGCTCCGAATCCGCCGTTCGCGTTTGTTCCACGGCAATATACGTCGCCAAACTTGAAGCAAACTCCAAAGACTCACCGTTTACCCACAAAAAATCGTCGAATAATACGCTCAAGAGTGACGGAGACCGCGCTGAGGCGAGACGAAGCGCAGGGTCTTCGGTCTCTTTTGCTAAAGCTTGCAATAACTCCGCACACGCTCGCGCACACTTTGTCTTTGCGTCGTTTTTCTCTGTTTCCTCGGTATCCCCAAAGACAAACATATTTGGTGGACACATCCACACTCTCACTTGACTATGTACTGCCGCTGCTATTCTATTCGGAGCTTCGAGTTCAACCAAAGCTCTGCAATCTCGAGGATTGTTTCTATACACTATGCGCAGTAAAGCTCCGGCTAAGGCTTCGCACGCGGAAGGATGAAAGACGCGTTGACAAAAGGCGGATAGAATATGCTGCAATGCGTTTTCATCTCCTGGCCTCTTGTTATCGAGTGCTAAGCCAACTAATAATATCGCTTCCTCGCGCGCGAGATGCGTTTCTTCGTCTTCCTCTTTGTTGCTCTCCCCGCCGCCATCGATTTTAGGAACTTCACCGAATGTTTCGGAGTTTAACAAAGTCTCCCACACTTTAGCATCGATGATGGCATCGATGATAATTTCGCGATTTTCATTTGATATGATAGCATCATTTTTTTCCTCATTTTCTTCTTCTTCTCCTGTGCTATGACGATTGAAGGCGTCTATCACGAATCTCGCCAAACCCGCGCGCAATTTCAAAGCGCTCTTCTTTGAAATAGATAAAGACTGTGCTGACGAACCTATGTTTACAATCTGCGATGCTACTTCATCCGATTCAGACTTCGTTATGAAAGCAGCGGCTGCAGTGAAAGCGGAATCCATGATGACGTTGGCATCATTGTCATCTTCGATTGCGCTACACGTGACGGCTACCGCGAGGGCCCCGGCAACTGCTCGATCTTTCGCTTCTGAGGCGCGAGCGGACTTTCTCGAGATTGCCCTAGACACAGTTGAGGAAGCAAGCGAAAGAGAGCCAAAACTGTTCAAAAGCGATGTTTGCAACGATAACGAGCTTCCAACAGTTGCTTCTAATAAGTTTGTGGGCATGCGCCCGGTCCCTTCGAGAACGACATCCAACGCGCCGTTCGTATTCGCGGACGAGACCATGTTCTCATCACCCATCACCGCACATCCAATCGCACGCAGAGCTACGAATTCGCACGCTAAACTCGTCGCAATTATTTTCATTTGATCGTCGGGGATCGATAGCGATGATGCCGTAGCTGAATGTTCACTACTACTAAGACCTCCAGAAAACCTAGCGCGCGCTATACGAGCAGCCTTCATGACTTCCACCAATGCACTCATCGCGTTCGATTCAAACAAAAGTTTGGCGTAACGCGTTGGTACCGTAGTAAATGCATCGTTTGGTGCATGTTTTCTTTCTTCCCATCTGGTTCCATCGGGATCTGAATACCATAGAATCGCCTCGCAACCCGCCACACATACCTCAAACAACGCATTCACGACTCCACTCGCGTGCTCGGCGTCCACCTCGTTCACGGATATTCCTCGCAACTTACCCGCCGCAAACTTTCCAATCGCGCTCATTTCTTCAAGTATGCTTCTACTATAACTACTCTCTGAACCTATCTCTAAAAATATTCTCCGGTTCCGTTCGCTCGCACACATCCTCGCCGCCGCTCGAATCGCCGCGCGTCCAGAATTTACATCCTCCTCTGGCTCTCCATCTAATTCTTCATTGCTGCTACTAAACACCTCCAGCTGTCTAGAAAACTTCTCTTTCGCGCGCATTAATTCTTCAAAAACAAACTCCAAAACCTTCCTCGGGTGCCCGCACCGACCAACACCGACGGCGATTATCCCGCTCGGCGTTTCCACTTTGTCCACGATCTTCTTCGCGTCCCAACGCTTCCGCGCGTCGGCGACGAGCAAACGCAGAAAAGCGTCCCTGGTCGTCGCAGCATCACCATCGTTTGCTTTTACCTCGACCTCTTTCCACAGTTTCGACATCACGAGTTCATTCGCTAACGTCTCGTCAAACATCACGTCTTTCACGTCTTCGTCCTCTTTGGCGACGTTTGATGGTTTTTTCTCGTTAAATATTAAAGCGCTCTTCTTCCTCTCGAATTTATTGCGCGTCATAAAGGACGACGAGGACGATGAAGCAGAAGCAACGCCACCATCACCTCCACCGCGACCGGCACCAGACGACAACGCTTCGTCTAACGGACCGTTGTTTTTATCCTCGTCGTCTTCTTCTTCGTTCGAAGGAGAGACGACTTTGTTGTACAATTTCGTCGTCGCCGTTCGGAGAAGATTCATATCTCTCCTTTATGTTCTCTCTCTCTCTCTCTCTCTTTTAAGTCACGCGACGAAGACAGAGGAACGTGAGTGAACGACAAACGCACCGCCTCTCTCGACCACGAATCGATCTCGCGTTCTCTCTCTCTCTCTTTACGTTTCGCGGCGATGTTTCGCGTCAACTTTTTGACGTTTTTTTCTTCGTAAAAATTTCCCCTAGAACTGCTTTTGGGGAAAGAAAACGCAATCGCAACAACTGAGATACAACTGAGATAGGGGATGATCAAACACCGAGCTTTGAGAGCGAGATGTTGAACGCGAACAACGCGATGAACGAGGAGGATATTGAGGACCCGTCGGACCACATATTTGAAAGATTCTTCGAGAAATCGTCGTCCGATGCCGAGAAAAAGAGCGCTTTGCAGGAGCTCAAATCTTTATCGTTTCAGGCGGATAAAGTGCGTTGGATAACACGACACGCGAGGTTTTCTTCGCTGATTAAAGCGTGCTGCGTGGACGAAA
>Ga0181607_10003340_pt1 | contig 14012 bp, 14 predicted proteins | sample 041ome_9_FD_132420 | JGI IMG/M metagenome (GOLD analysis project Ga0181607, IMG submission 132420) | Coastal salt marsh microbial communities from the Groves Creek Marsh, Skidaway Island, Georgia - 041413US metaG (megahit assembly) | ecosystem: Environmental > Aquatic > Marine > Intertidal zone...
TATTATTACCATTTAGTCTTGATAGGGAGAAATTGATAAACTTTTTAAGTTCTAATGGTATACAAACAAGCATTCATTATAAACCTATTCATAAACTTAAGTTTTATAAAAAACTTAATTTTAGGTTAGAAAATTTAGACAGTATATCAGATCACATCCTATCTTTACCAATTTATCCTGATTTAAATTTTATAAACCAAACATATACTGTGAGAAAAATTAAGGAATTTTTTAAATCAACAATTTAATCGACTCATACTAAGCGCTGCATTGTAATAGCGTTTACTTTATAATCACACTTTTTGTAAAATGATATGTTGTGTTTTTTGCATTGTAGAGCAACTTTATAACAACCTTTTTTTTTGGCTAAAACAAACAATTTATCAAGAATAGCTCTTCCCACTCCATTTTTTCTAAAATTTTCATGAGAAACAATATCTTCAATATGACCCATTTTTCCACCACGTATTTTTGTTTCTATTACTATCGATCCATAACCAACAATTTTATTATTTGTAATTGCTACAACAGAATGAATATTTTTTTGATTTTTAAATTTATTCCATATTTTTGTATATTCACTTTTAGATGGTTTATATTTCGATATAGATTGTAATAATTCAATAACAAACAACATGTCAGTTTTTTTTATCAAACGTATAAAAATATTTTTTTTGTTCATAAAGTTATTTTATATTATTTTTTTTGATAAATTTTAAGAAAAAGACAAATATATACAAACTTTAATATATAATTTATTTATCTTGAGTTTTGTCAAATTTAAAGATGAAAAAAACTCATACAAATGTGTGTGTCAGGATCCATTTTGTTTGGAATTCTTTTAAAATTTATATGTGTTCCAATCTCAGCATTATTCCAATGCGCTTTTTTATGCAAGATTCTTTTTAATAATCTTAAATCTAAATCACAATATAATTTTTTTTCAGGCTCATTACCGCTGATTACTTTCAATTTATCTCCTTCAATATTAATATAAACGTTTGATTTTAATTTAATATTAAATTTGTCAATTCTTTCAGCTAACTTAGTTGATGCTAAATATACTTCCTCTTTTAACCTTGATATTTCAGGCATAGCATCATTTTCATAATCATATTTTCTATCTTTTAATGATTCAATATATTCCCTCATTTTATTGATATCTATTTTTTCATATTTACTCAATTGTTTTTGATTTTTAATATCGTAAGTTTGATTTTCTCTTAAACAAAAAACTTTTGAATTAAATTTTAAATTTTTTGTTAAATAATCAGCACATTCATCCCAAGTTGTTGTTCCCAAATATTCATTTTTATAATAGTTTTTACCACCGATAATATATGATCCTGCAAAAGGTAAAACAGACCTAGGTTGTAAAATAGGAATTATATCGCAAAGGTGATCAAAGTTTCTTTTTAAAATTCTATTACTTTCATTTTTTTTTTCTTCAGAACTTAAATTATCAAAACAAGAAGGGTATGGTCCAGCAGCATTATAGTTTAACATTGCCAAATCTATATTTTTGAATTTATTTTTTAAAAATAAACAAGCGGCTTCATCGGGTTGATTATCATTAAAATTTATTGATGTTACACCTTCGTTTTCTAATACTAAAGCACTGTCAATCAAGTTGCCAATTAGTGACTCCTCAAAAATATGTTTCGTGAAAGGTTTATATAAAGTTAATTTGAATTCTTTAAACGAGACTGTTTGGTCATTTTTGATTTCTATAAATTTTTTATAACCTTTTTTGAGTAGATTTTTTTTTAAAAAATTGGGTCCTTCATTTAAAATAATTATTGGAATATCTTTTTGAAAATCAAAATATCGTTCGTCATAATGATCTGGATGGATATGACTTACGTAAATTGCATCAACATTTTGAATATCTTTTAGTTGAGTTTGCAATGGAGGATAATGATACCATGAACTCTCAAAAACTCCATCAACTATCCAAGGATCGCACAAAATTTTACTTCCCTTTGAACCTATGAATATACCACCGGCATTACCTATAAATTTAAATTGCATAAGAAAAATTTAAACTAAAACAATTATAAAACAACTATGTCAAAACTACACAAGTGGCGCAATATCAAAAAATTTTATTAGTTCTCAACATTAAGTCAAAAATTGATAAATCTTCTCTGAAATTAAATTTACTATTCTCTTTTTGCGTAGAATTATCATAAAAATTAAGTTTTATATTTTCTTTTTTAAAAACATTTTCATCTAAATAGTTTTTTGATCCCATACCCGTTACATATTCTGTTGCATTCAATTTTTTGAGTATTTCTATTATTTTCTCATCTTTTAACTTACTCAAATTCAAACTACTTGAAAAAATCATCTCTTTTTTAATCTTAAAATAATTAGTTACATATTCAATTAATTCTAAATTTAGATCAATTAGATATTTTTGTTTCTTTTTTAATATATTGCAAATATTTGGAACATGAGTTTTATAATGTGGAAACTTATTATAATTATGAACAAAAATTTTTACAAAATCCTCTACCCAATTAATATCGTGATCAATTTTTATATTTTTTATTATTTCTTTGTAATTTCCTTTTGATTTAACAGGTACAGTTAACCAACCAGGATTATTATTTATTATTATTTTATCACGATTTATCCAACCTCTTCTAATAAATTGAACATCATCTAAGACTACATATACGTCTGATACTTTGAGTTTTTCAAAAAAACCAATCCAAGGTAAAAAATCTGGTTGATGAATAAAAACAATTAAATTTTTTGACATGATAAATTTTCTTAGTTTAATATATACTAATTTATGAAAGATAAAGCTGAAGTTAAAGTTTGGTAAAATTTAATGGTTTATTTAAAAAAATTTAATTTTCTAAAAAATTAAGTTTTATATAAATGCAAATAAATAAAAGAGAAAATTATGTTTTATCCGTGTTTAAAATCGTGACCTTTCCATTCCATATTCTCAAAATCCCAATCAGAAGGTACAAAATCAACACCATTCTTTTTAGATCCATGTCTACAATTTCTACAACCCTTTTTCAGGTCTTGTCTTTCACCTAATTTATGTTTTTTTCTGATATAATTTAGTTTTTGTGATTCCCAAACATCTTTAATATTAAAATACTCTGGATTAGTTTTAACTAAATCCTTTCCAAGTTTTAATTTTTTTGGCTCAGTGCCTGAATATTGACCTAAATTCAAATCTTTTTCTTCATTATGTGCTCCTGTACAAGGTAGCAATACTCCATTTGCTGCTACAGTTATTCTTTGAAATGGATATTGACATGCCCAGTTTTGTTTAATTTCATCATCATTTAGATCGTCAGTCCTAAAGTCCATTATTTCATTCACTGTGACCCAACTAACACCATTTTCATACATAAAATTTTTATACTCATCAACATTTCTACTTATTGGCGGAAATATTGCATTAGTTCTTATCTGAGGTCTTGTAAAATTATATTTTTTTTTGTAAAAATTTATCTTCTTAATAGTGCTCATTACTCTTTCAAACGGATTATAAGAATTGTCACCCTTTTTATTTCTTGGTGTTCTAATCTTATTATAATCATCGTTCAAACCATCTATAGAGAAACTTATCCAATTTGGCTGAGCTTTAACTAAACTTTCACAGAATTCATCTGAAAAATCTTGACCATGTGTTAGTGAAGTTACTTCCAGAATTCCTTTTTTCACTGCATAATCAAGCACATCAGTAAACGTAGTTATTGAGCCATCTGTATTTTTGTATCTATAAAGACTAGACTCGCCTCTCCAACTAAAGAGTAAGGAATAAACACCAATTTCACTACATTCATCAATTATATTTTTTACGATTGGCCACGGCAACATTCTAGTTGATCCTACCACTGATGACTGAAATTCCTCAGTAATAGTATAGCACATGCTACAACCTAAATTACAAGTGCTAACCAGTTCAATTGTTACTGCTAAAGGTGCGCCGCCGTGATCAAATTCTTTAGCTCTCCTGTACCATTCTTCTCTATAATGTTTGTACCTTTTTAATTCATCTTCACTTGAAAATTGCTTAACACCAAATTCTTTTTCTTCTTTTTCACTTCTTAATAAACTAAATTGGCTTTCGTTAACTGTAACTTTATCATTTCTACCTTCCCATTTTTTTTTTAGCTCTTTCTCTCTAGGGAAGATTTTTAATTTAGGATTTGAACCAAATAAATTATTCATATAATCATATGTTATGAGAAATTATTTAGACTATAAACTTATTTTAAGCAATATAAAACAGTCAAAAATTAAATTAGAGTCAGAAATAAATAATAGAAGATACTTAGTAAAAGCTTTTAAATTTATAGATCAAGCTTCAAGCGTGAAGTTAAAAGAAGTTTAATATAATGACTATATATATTGGCAAAAAAGGAATATCTATCAATACAAATAAACCTTATCTTATCTTGGAGGCGGGCATAAATCATGAGGGAAGTATGACTAAAGCCTTTCAGATGATAGATGAAGCAGCGAAAACAAAAGCAGATGCTATTAAATTTCAATATTTCGAATTAGATGATTTTTATTTAAAAAATTCGCGTGGTTATAAAATATTAAAAAAAATGTATTTAACAAAATTAGAAATAAATAAATTGAAAAAATATTCAGAAAAAAAAAAAATTACTTTTTTATGTACAGCTTATTCGAAAAGTTCTTATGACTTTCTTAATAAAATAGGAGTTTCTGCTCACAAAGTTTCCTCAATGGATAATAATAATGAAGATTTATTAAAACATGTAGCAAAATTTAAAAAACCAATAATTTTTTCAACTGGAATGTCAAGTTTACAAAATACAAAAGAAAAAATTAAATTAATTTCAAAATTTAATAAAAAAATAATTATTTTACATTGTATTTCAAATTATCCAACATTACCAAAAGATTTAAATTTAATTAATATAAATCTTTATAATAAAATTTTTAACTTTCCAATTGGATTATCTGATCACTCAGAAAATATATTAGGGATGATTACATCTCTGGATTACAAAACATCAATTATAGAAAAGCATTTCACTTTTGATAAAAAAAGAAATGGATTTGACCATAATATTTCGGTAGATTATAAGGATATTAATTTTTTTTATAATTTTATTGATTTTAAAACAAAATCAATTGGAAATTCTTTTTTAAAATATGATAGACCAGATATTAAAAATCAAAAATTTTTTAGGAAAGGCCTGTATTATAAAAAAAATTTAAAGAAAGATGAATATTTTACTAAAGAAGAATTAATAGAGGCTAGACCAGGTACAAATTTTGAAATGTTAAATAGAATAAAAAGTAATAAATCTTATAAATTAAAAAAAAATGTTAGAAAAAATAATTTAGTCAAAAGAAAAGATTTTTAAGTGAAAATATTTGGATTTAATTATGATTTATTTATTTCTTCTATTTGCTACCTAGAAGGTGGAAAGTTACAATTTGCTACTCCAGAAGAAAGATTAATAAGAGATAAAAATACTCGGGACTTTCCAAATAAATCCCTCAGCTATATTTTAGATAAATATAAAATCAATTTGGATAATATTGATTATTTTGTATCATCATTTAATCCAGGGGTTTTTTTCAACAAATTTAACCCTCTTATTTCATCTAGAAGAAGACATTTTTCAGAACATTTAATCTCGTTTCCTGATCAGATTTTACGTTCTACAAAAAATGATAGGGATAAACTTGAAGCAAAATATATAAAACAAAATATTCAGTTTTTGGGAAAAAAACTGGACACGTATTTCATCAATCATCACGACGCTCATATAGCAAATTCATTTTATCAATCAAAATTTAAAAAAGCTTTAGGTGTAGTTGTCGATTTGCAAGGTGAAATTGCTAGCACATCAATATATATTTGTGAGGATAACAAATTCAACTTAATTGAAAAAATTGATTATCCCAACTCAATAGGAATGTTGTATGCAACTATTACAGAATATCTGGGATTTAAGGCAAATTCTGATGAATGGAAGGTAATGGCAATTTCAAATTTGAGCAATGACTCAAAAAAATATTATAATATTTTTAGAAAAAATATTGTTAATTATAATAGTAATGGAGATTATGATATTAATTTAAAATATTTTAATAGCTACTATCCTCTGAAACCTCGGCTATATAGCGGTCACCTAATAGATATACTTGGAAATAGAAATAACAATTCTCATAATCCAACAAAAAAACAAAAAGATGTTGCAAACGCATTGCAAAAAATAACAACTGAAATAATTCATAATAAAATCAAATTTTTTATAAATAAGACCGGCATAAAAAATATATGTTGTTCCGGTGGTGTATTTATGAATTGTTTAATGAATGGTTATCTAGAGAGAAAATTTAATGATTGCAAAATATATATTCCGTATGCTCCAGATGATAGTGGCAATAGCATTGGTGCAGCATTATACTTAAAAAAGAATATATTAAAAAAGAAATTTCAAGTTCAAAATATAAATAATCCTTACTTAGGTAAATCTTTTGAAGATAAAGAAATTTTAAAAATACTTAAAAAATATAAAATCAATTTTACCAAAGTAAGCAAAGTAGAGGAAAAAGTTGCTAAGTTGCTTAATGACGGGAATATAATAGGGTGGTTTCAAGGAAGGTCTGAGTTTGGACAAAGATCTTTAGGAAATAGATCAATATTAGCTAGTCCAAAAGTAAAAAATATAAAGTTTGTTCTAAATTCAGCAATTAAATACAGGGAAAGTTTTAGACCATTTGCCCCAGCAGTTTTAGAGGAGAAATTTAACTATTATTTTCAAAGTAAAAAAATCAGAAAAATCCCGTTTATGGAAAAAATATATTACTTAAGATCAAAATTTAGAAATTCTTTGTCCTCAATATGTCATGCCGATGGTTCTGCAAGAGCACAGACAGTCGGAAAAAAAAATAATTCTATGTTTTATAAACTGATTAAAGAATTTGAAAAATATTCAGAAGTTCCAATTTTAATTAATACTTCATTCAACATTAAAGGAGATCCAATTGTTGATAATCCAGATGATGCAATAATAACATTTTATAAATCAGGGCTAGATGTGTTAGTTTTGGGAAATTTTATAATTAAGAAGAAATAAGTTAATTTTATATTTATATGAAAATAGCTTTAATACCTGCAAAATTGAATAGCAGTAGACTTAAAAATAAAAATTTTAAACTTTTTCAAGGTAAACCTATGATTTATTGGTCAATCAAATCTGCGAGAGCGTCGAATTTATTTGATAAAATTGTTGTATCTACTGATAGCAAAGCTATAGAAAATAAATTATTAAATTTAGGTGTAGATGTATTTATAAGGCCAAAAAAATTCAGTCAAGAGAGAATTGGTATTAGAGATGTTGTGGTCAATTTTTTGAAAAGTTTTAATTCAAATACAAAAATAGATTATTTGTGCTGTATATTTCCATGTGCACCTTTGTTATTATCATCTGATATTAAAGAAGGTTTTAGAAAAGTAAAAAATAAAAAAAATAAATTTGTTTTTACTGCAAGCAATTTTTCACACCCTATTGAAAAATCTTTTAAAATTAAGAATAATAAAATAAATATGAATTTTGGAAAAAAATACCTTAGAACTAGCTCAAAATTTTTAAAAGATTCATTTCATGATGTAGGTTATTCATATTGGGCAACACCTAAAGTTTGGCTTAAAAATGACATTGATTATCAAACTAATTGTTCATTTGTTAAAATACCGAATTGGCGAGCCCAAGATATGGATACGTCCGATGATTTAAAAAAAATAGAGTTAATTTTTAAATCTTTAAATAGGAAAAAAAACTAGTTATTTAAAATATTTGTGATTTTTTTGACTGGATTAATATTTTTACTAAGTAGCTCTTCAGATTTGTATCTAAAGTTATTTTTGTTAGAGACAATTTTTTTAAGTGAAGTTTCAAACTTTGAATAACTATCAATCATAACCTTTTGATTTAATTTCAACATATAACTATCATTATGAAACATTTGCAAAACATTTTTGTTCTGATGTACTGCTTGTCTTAAAATACCACTTGATGAAGTTCCAATACATATATCAGAAATATTAATTAAATCTTCAATAAAAAAGTTCTTTTCATCAACAACTATTAAATTTTTTAGATTTTGATTATAAAAGTTAGTTTTAAATATTGGACGTTCTTTTATAATAAAATTAATATCTTTATTTTTTTTAGCAAATTTTATTAAATAATTTATAGAAATTTGTTCAATATTTTTTTTAAAATAAATAGGGTTAGAACAAATATAAAGAATACTTAATTTATTTTTTTCTTTGAGGGGAGGTTTTTTTAAAAAATTTAACCAATGATAATGCCTTACACTTCCAACTATTTTAACTTTGGGAATCTTTAGTAAATTAAGTTTATTATAAATACAACTATCTATGATTTTTTTGTCAATTTTACCTGGTACCAACAAAATATCAGCTAAGTTAAATAAGTAATTGCAGCTATCACCACCAACGCCATGCATGGAATATGCTATGAATTTTGTATTTATTTTTCTGTAATATCTAAAATAGTAAACAAGTGCTTCATTACCAATGAATGACGAACTTATAATATTTTTTGGATTAATATTTTTGAAGTTATTCTTAAAAAATTCTAATTCTGTAAAAAATTTAATATAAAAATTCTTTATTTCTTCTTTAGATATATTTTTAAGTGGATAGTTTTTTATGATATATTCTTTATTTTTTAAAAAAAAATAATATCCCTTTAAAATACTTATTATATTTTTTTTCATAATTATATTTATGGATGATTTGTTATATAGGGAGCTATATTTTTTTTTCGTTTTATAATTATTAAATAATATTAGATGATTTTTTTTAATTTTTTTTGATAATTCGATAAAATTAATTTCGTCAATTAATTTATGCTTTGAGATAATAATTGTATTGATATTTTTTTTTGATTTAAGGTTGTTTTTATAACATATTGAAAATAATTTATTTTTTAAACTTTTATAAATATTTAAAAATTTATTTTGAAGTAATCTAAAATTATTTAAATAATTAGAAATTTTTTTTATTTTCGATTTATTTAAAATATTTGATTTTTGATTATTATAATCAAATCTAGATTTTAGTTGGAAAAAATTTCCATAGGAAATTCTGATAATTTCTTTTTTATTTTTAAGAGAAATCTTTAATAAATTAAAGTCGTTGATATTTTTAATATTATATTGATTATAAACTCTTTCTTTTAATTTTTTATGATCTATTTTTAATAGCAAATTAATATTTATCTTTATTAAACTTTGATTTTTAAACTTAACAATTTTTTCAATATATAATTGCTACATATGTCAACCACAAATATATATATTTTGAAAAAATAAAAGTTCTTAAATATTGTATTATTCTTTTTTAAAATATCTTTAATTAAACTTTTATGATTTGAAAAGAAATATTTAAACCAATCATACCTGTGAGAATGAACTTCATAAAGTTGGTGTTTTTTGACTTTATCTTTTACACCTGCCCATCTCAAAAATGATGTATTTTTTAAAAATTTAATTCTACCAGAGCTAATTGTTGAGAAATCCATTACAAATTCTGCTGATCTAAAGTCCTTTAAATTATATTTCACTATTAATTTAAAAGTTTTTTCTAAATTTTTTTTTTTATGTAAACAGTAATATGATCTAAATAATGGATTGAACATGTGTCTTAAGATAAAAAATCTAAAATCTATAAAATCAGAGTAAGTTTGCCCTGTTATATTAATTTTTTCATTTTTGTAATTGAAATCATAAAGAATTCCTTTTACAGCAGAATAGCCTTTATTCATTAAGAGAAATTCTTCTTTTTTTTTGATTGTTTCAAAATTAATTAAATCATCTTGATCACAAAAAATAATAAATTTTTTTTTTGATTTTTTTAAAGCACTTAAAATTTTCTTAAAAAAAATTTGTAAATTTTTATCTTCCCCAAAATAATAATATTTTTTCCTAAATTTAAGTTTATTAAAAATTTTATTTTGTTTTTTTTTACTACCATCAGCAATAATGAATTCAGCTTCGATATTTTGCTCATTTAAGTGATTCACTAGTTTTTTTGAGAAAAATTCTTGATCTTTAACTAAAATTAAAAAATTAGTTTGAAGAAATTTAATTTTCTGATGCATCTACTTAAAAGATTTAAATTTTTTGAAATTTTTTAAATAATCTTTTTCTTCATAATACCTATCACACAGAACTCCACATATATTATCTTTTTTCAGATAAACTTTGACCCATGTTAACGGTTTGATAATCTCTAGTTTTTTTCCAGGCCAAATCTCTATGTTTATTCTTTTTTCATTTTGATAGATACATTCAATACGGAATCTTCCTTTTAAACTAAAAAAAGCTTGAGTACATTTTTTATGTGCGTGGTTACCTCTTTGGCATTTTTTATGAGCAACTAAAAAAAAAATTCTTTTAAATTTTATTTTTTTATTTAATTTATCCAATATAAGAATGTATGATTCTAAATCTCTTTTAATTATTCTTAGCATATTTAATTAATTTAATAATTTATTTATAAGAGTAATACTATTAATTTTTTTTTAATAAATTTTTTTTTGAAAAAAAATAAAGTTCGGAATTTCACAAATTCTATTATTAAGTTTTTTTCATAAATTATTTACCAAAATTGCATTAGTAAATATTATTACAAATACATGATATTTATAAACTTGTTAAGTTTTAATGTGTAATTTATGTTTAAAATATTGATGAATTTGTAAAATGGTATCATAGTTGTTAATATTACAAAAAATAAAAATGATAAATTTTATTTTAAAATTTTAATAGTTTGCCCAACATCTTTTGAAATACTTTTACTAAATTTTAAACCATTTTTCGTCAATTTATCACTTAAAACCTCATATGAATTTTGATTTAAAATTTCTGTATTCACAAATTTTTTTTTAACCTTTATAAATCGTGATATAATTTTTACTATTTCTTCTACTGTATAATTTTTAGTTACCACATCTAGTGTCTCTTTATTAAACAAGTTATTGAACATAATATAATTGATAACTTTATAACAATCTCTCAAATTAAGATAAGGTCTTTTTTTCTTATAGAACTTTTTCCAAATTGTAATTGGATAACCCAATGAAGCTTGATAGCAAAATTTATTAACAGCAGTGTGAAATCTAATACCCTCTGATTTTCCAACAATTGTGCCCAACCTTAGAATTACAAATTTTTTAAGATTTTTTCTAATTAATTTTTCTTCAGTAATTTTGCATTCAGCATACGGACTTTGTGCAAATAAATTTTGCATATTATTTTTAGAATCAATTACTTCAAATTTTTTTCCATAAACACTTGTGGATGATGGAAATATTAATTTAATATTTTTTTTCTTACAAAAATTAACTACTTTTTTAGTACATCCTAGATTATTTTTCTTTAATTTATCTTTGATTTTAAAACTCTCTGCCGCATTAGTAATTGCTGCTAAATGAATAAAAATATCATACTTCTTTTTTATTAAATTTAAATTTATTTCACTTAAATCTTTATCAATTAGTTCAAATTTTTTTTTATTAATATTGAGATAGGCTGAATATCTTTGGGTTAGAAAATTATCAATTAAAAGTACATTTTTTATTTTATCATTTTTTTGAAATTTATTTAATAAAAAAGAACCAATATGTCCAAAAGCACCACTGATAATTATATTCATAATAATTTATTTAAAATAATTTAATTTTAGATTAGTTTATAACCCAGTAATGTTTAAAACTAAAATTTAGAAAATGGAAGTTTATATTCTTCTGATTTTGAATAAACACCTGAAGTTCCATAAATCATATGCGTATCTTTTTCTAAAGTGATATAACCATGACCTATATTTGGAGGAAAAAAATAAACCATTGGTTTTTTATCAGACACAATGAATTTGATTTTTTTATTATAAGTTTTTGATCTTTTTCTTAAATCAAGAAGATAAACTTCAATTTTACCTCTCAAAAGATAATTCCATTGAAATTGCTTTTTATGAAAGTGCCAACCCTTTTTGACAAATTTATTTATCTTTGAATGACTTATTTGTTTAAATTTTACTGAGGTGTACTTGTCAGTTTCTTTCATAATTTCTCGAAAAAAACCTCTTTTGTCATTATTACTTTTAATATTTTTAATGACTACTCCTTTAATCATTTTTTTTTTGAAGAACATTTTTAATAATTATGTTTGATATTTTTTGAATTTGAATTTTAGATAAAATGTATGAACTTGGTAAAACAAGTCCTTTTGTATGAGTTTTATAAGCAATAGGATTTTGAGTTTTAAACTTTTTGTAATTTTTGTTAACTTTTTTGTAAGCCGGTATACTCGTTAAAGGATAAAAAAAAGGTCTAGGAAAAAAATTATTTTTTATAAGCTCTTCTTTAATATTTTTAATATATTTATTATTTAAGTTTTTAAAATATACAATTATAGACCAGCAAGAATTTATGACTTTACTGTTATCTTGATTCATTAAAATTTCATTCTTAATTTTTTTTAAATTAAATTTATAATTTAAAAAAATATTTCTTTTCAGTTTCAATAGTAAACTAATTTTGCTTAACTGTGAGCATGCTAGCGCACCTTGTATGTTAGATGGCATATATTTAAATGAGAATTCCTCATTAAATAGGTCTTTTGTCCAAGGATATCTTCCATGATCTCTTAACATTTTACAACGTGTAAACATTTTTTTATTATCTAATAACAGCGCTCCACCTTCTCCAGTTGTAATAGTTTTTGTTCTATGAAAACTAAAAACTGATGCATCCCCAAAAGATCCAGCTTTTTTTTTATTTAATGAACTACCTAAACCTTCTGCAGCATCTTCTAAAAGAATAATTTTTTTTTGTTTACAATATTTTTCCAAATTTTTAAAATCTGGCATATTTCCATAAACATCTACAGCAATTATTACTTTAGTTTTTTTTGTTACTAATTTTTTTATGCTATCTAGAGATATACAAAAATTATTTTCCTCTACATCACAAAATATTACTTTTGCTTTTGTTTGAAATGCTGGAGATGCAGTTGCAATCCAAGTCGATTCTGGGATAATTATTTCATCGTTTTTTTTTAAGTTTAAAGAATGTAAAAAAAGATGAATAGCAGATGTACAATTAGGCGTTAAAAGGCAAAATTTTCTTCCACAATATTTTGAAAATTCTTTTTCAAATTTTTCTACAAAATAGTAGGGTCTATTATACCAACTTTTTAGCTTCAATGCTTTCGAAACATATTGCTGATCAATTTTTGATATATGTGGCCCAAATGTCGAAAATCTTACACTCATGGCCTATGTCAACTTATTTCTAAAAATTAAGGTTTTAGGATAGTTTATTCTTTCTGATTTTTTAAAATTCATTTGTGGATATGGTATGTATTCTCCTTTAATCTTGTTTAAAAACAAACTACCAAAAGTCAAGTTATAGTTACTTAAAATCTTGCATATTTCTTTTGTTGAAAAGAAAATATTTCTTATTTCTTTTCCATAAAAATCTTGTTTAGTTATATAACCCTTAATATTTCCTGTGGGTGTATTATTTATAATAATATACTTATGACCTTTAATATTTATTTTTTTTAAAAAAACTTTCCAATCATCAACATATTGAAGAGAGTCACTAATATGAACATAGTCATATTTTTTTTTAAAATTAAATTTTTCAAAAAAATTAATCTTTATTTTTTTCTTTTTAAATGATTGTTTTTTAAAAAAATTTACTAATCTTTCAACTTCAATTGAGTCTATATTTATATTTTTCTTAATACCCATAGATGATAACTGAAAAAAAATCTCTTGACTACCAGAACCAAAATCAGAAATTTTTATGTTATCTTTTTTTTCATTTAACAGCATTATTGGCAAAGGACTTGACGCAATAAACTGATTTAAATATTTTTTATCTTCTATAATCTTAAAGTTAGCTTTTAGTCTTCTTGATATAATTGAAAACCATTTTTTAGAATTAAATTCA
>Ga0181607_10003343_pt1 | contig 14003 bp, 12 predicted proteins | sample 041ome_9_FD_132420 | JGI IMG/M metagenome (GOLD analysis project Ga0181607, IMG submission 132420) | Coastal salt marsh microbial communities from the Groves Creek Marsh, Skidaway Island, Georgia - 041413US metaG (megahit assembly) | ecosystem: Environmental > Aquatic > Marine > Intertidal zone...
AGCGACTCGTTTCTTGCCTGAACACTTTACATTGGGTCAAATCCAGGATATTTATGAGATTATTTGGGAGGTAGAGTTAGATCCAGCAAACTTTAGAGAGAAACTCACCAATGTTGAGGGGTGGATTAAAGAATCTAAAGCTGGTCCTAAAGATGCAGAACCAAGAAGAGGAAAACCTCCAACATGGTATAAAGAACATGATATTCCACAGTTTGATAGGATGATTACAAATCCAAATGGTGCTGTTATTAGAGAAAAAGAGTCTGAGTATCAAAAAAATTTAGATAATTTAACAGGGGAAATTCCAATTATTAAAGATGTATAAAGCAATTCTTTGTAGATGTAAGTCTTGTTCAAAAGAAAAAAATTACTCGGTTAATACAAGCAACATCAATAAAAGTGTATTTTGCTCTTACTGTAATAATAAAATTGGCAGTATTGCTGAAATAATCAAATTGGATGAAGCTGCACAAACGAATAGAGAAGCTGAAGAACATGAGCGAGAGAAACTTCAAGCTATAGAAAATGAAAAAAGGCAAGAGCGTTTAAAAGCACAAAAATTAAAAGAAAAAAAAGATTTCTTAAATTCTATTCCTAATAATTTTAAGCTGTTTCACTTTACAGACATTAGAAATTTAGATTCTATTAAACAGCACGGTTTATTAAGTTGGGAAAACTTAGAGAAAGAGCCTTTTAACTATTCAAGAGGAAAAGAGTACTTTCCAGCATCAGATCCACCAGGATCTCATGGATATAGAGATGGATTGTCAAGAACTCTAGATCGAAATAAAAATCTAACTAATTATGTACGGCTATGCAAAAATTCCAATCATGAAATGATTGAAGCAGCAAAAGCAAGGGGAGGTAATTTATGTTTATTAAAAATTAAAATTGAATCTTTATTTGAATTGGATTGTTTATTTGCTGATGATAATGCAACTACATTATCAAGACCTGTTGAAATAAATAAAGACTATAAAACCTTTGTTAATTCAAATAAAAACCAAGCTGAGGCTCTTGTTGAAAATTATATTCCCTTAGAATATATTGAAAAGAACTGGATTAAAATTTAATAAAGATTATGGCACAAAGACCAGTATTTAGCGTAGACGAAACCAACAAAGGTTTAATAACTGAAAAACTTATTGAATTTGAGTACTTTACTGGATTCTCTAGATCTCAAAAGGAAAAATCTATAAGTAGTCTCCATAAAGCAGCAAGTCACAAAGGGATAAATTCAATTTTAGAAGTATCAACAAAATCATCTTCCCCAGTCGGTGTACTTTTAAGTGCATTTAATCTCTCTTTTTTATCAAGTGAAAACAAACAAATATTTTTAGAATCGGCATTTCAAGGTAGTAAAATTTATGAAAACAATGATGGCCCACATACTGACTTATATAATTTATCTCCAAGTGATGTCAAAAAAGATGAAAGAATCGATAGAAACAAAAAAATTATTGGCTTTCAATTCAATAATATATTTTGGAATACGGAACCTAAAACAGCCTTCTATGATTGGCTATACTTAAACGCATTAAAGTTCAATATTGAAAATTCAGGTAATCATGCTTATAAAGAAGTTTTAAATTATAGTTCTTTTACCGACATTGAATTTAATCATAAAAAATCTATCAATTGTCAAGCAAGATCTTGTGCGCTATATGTTTCCCTTTATCAAAAAAAATTATTAGATAAAGCGTTAGCTAATAAAGAAAGCTTTCTAGAAATACTATCAAAAGACCCTTTTTACATCACTCAAAATAAATATAAACAAAAAGGTTTATTTGATTAAAAAATAATTTTTTTTAAATTGTAGAGATCCCCTATTTCTTCTAAATCAAATGTAGAAACTAGAAGCTCGCCAATCTTTCCTCTACCATCTTTCTTGCTATTAATAGATTTGGAAACTAAGACTTCATAAGCATGCAGCTCTTTGTTTTGTAAAAATATCTGTCTTGCTAGTTCATTATTATTATTTGAAAGAATTACGTTATTTCCATCTTCGACTAATTTTAAAAATATTTTTCCAAGTTCTACATGATCTTTATATTTAAACCCTTGTGAGCTATAGTCAGTAAAATTTGCTGTGTCCGAATTGGGTATATAAGGAGGATCTAGATAAATTAAGCTGTTTTTTTTCTTAATATTCTTAATAGTTTCTTTGTATGAACCACATGTTATTTTCGCATTTGATAAATAAAGGCTTGCATTAGCAAGATTATCTTTATCAATAATATTAACTTTTTTATAGCTTCCAATCGGAACGTTAAATTGGTTATTGCTATTCACCCTAAACATTCCGTTAAAACATAATTTATTAATTGCTTGCATCAAAACGGCAGACCTGATCTTTTGTTCTTTAGTTTTTGGATTTATTTGAATATACTCTATTTTTTCTTTTTCAGATTCCTCTGAGTATGAAACTATTTTTTCTTTTACCCATATCGAATTAAACTCCTTGACCAAGGCTTTGTACTCATCAACAGGTCTCACTTTTTTAGACAGTAACTTATTAAACTTAACCTCTATTTCCTCACACTGTTCGGTAAAACTTTCAAGATTCTTACTATCAGAAATAATCTCATAGTAAGAAACAAGCTGGGGTATAGCATCATTCAAATAAGCGGAATCAATTAACTCTAAATCTTTTAAATGAAAGAAAATTGAACCTCCTCCAAAAAATGGTTCGTAGTAATCAAAAGTTTGATTGTTTTCATTTTGGAGTAAAGAGAAAGCATCTGATATTAGATTTTTTAGTTTTGTCTTGCCTCCAACCCACTTAAGTGTTGGTTTTGTAATATTACTCATTGTATTTACACATATTACTAGACAGATAAGACTGAAATATTTAAAATGGGAAAACATGCTCAGTGACTATAAATCTGAAATGTTTGCTATTTTTGAAAATAATGGCTACAAAGTTAAAACTATTAAAGATGTGTTTGATACAGGTTTAATGATTAACCACATTACCAGAAGAACCCCAAAGCAAAATATCTATATTGCAATTAAAGAAAGTACACCAGAATATTGTATAAGGTACATGGGGCAAGAAAGTACCTCCGGTACAGCTTGGATGAAAATTGATCTATACGCAAAAGAGCTCAGTCACTGGGTGCACAATATGGATTCTGTAAACAAAGCTCTTTTGTATTTGGGTGGGGAGTTTTGGCAAGATATAGATACAAAAAACTACTGGAACAAACTTGTAGAAAATTTGTCACTTCCTAGTGCTAATTTAAGTATTGTTGATAGTGATGGTTTAGTAAACTTATTGGAGAATAAATGACTCAATTTCAACCTCAGTTAGGTAATGCTTTTTACAAAGCTCTAGGCGCTGAAGACATGGAGCCATTGCTAGCAATAAACGAAATCATTGCTAACTCCATCGACTCGTGGATAGAAGAGTATTGTGGTAAAAAAGCAAAACGTCCAAAACTATCGATAGATATCAATATGTCAGCAAAACAAATAACTATTCAAGATAATGCTGGAGGAATGGAACCAGAGGAATTAAAAAATGCCATGGGTTTTGCAAAAGTACAAAAAGAGCTTAGTGACTGTGCTGATGATTTAATGGGAATGTATGGATTTGGGCTTAAAGCTGCAACTGCAAATCTTGGTGGGCATTTTGAGGTAGTTTCAAAAAGGAAAAATAAGGATCTCTGCCATGTAGTAATGCCTATCGACAAGATGGCACAGGAAGTTAAGGCTGGTAAATCTGGAATGCTCAGTGATATTGAAGAGAATGGATACAACAAGAAAACAAAAATAAAAGATGTAGAAAAGGTATTTAATCCCGCTAAAACAAAGTCTGGAACATTTATTTATATTTCGCAGATAAAAAGAACTAATTTTAACCCTGAATCAATAATGAACGAATTATGTTACGCATGGCATTTTTTCACCCAAGAAAATCATCTAGGACCTGCTGTAGAGATTAAATTCAACGGAGTAAAAATAAGTGAACCAGAGTGGGGTCGTGATCAAGGCGGACAAGTGCCTTACAGCTCCATAGATTTTGAGTTTCCGTTTTCTTGGAGAGAAAATACAGAAACAATTGACACCAAAGTTCAATTTTCAGTGTGGCTTAATTATAAAGGTGGACAATATCAAGCAGGTGGTTTGTCATTATATAGAAAACTCCAAATGGTTTCCTACAAGGACCAAGAACTTGGCAAATGGTGGAGTAACGAATCAGCTAGTATCGAAGGATATTTAAGCACAAACTATTTAACTCCTAACCAAAGAAAAGATGATTTAGATAGGACGACTAGGTTCTACAAAGAATTCAACAAAGCACTTGAACCAGTAATGAAAGGAGCGGCTAAATTAGTCGATTCACAGCGCGGAGGCTTAGATGGTAAAGGATTTTCAAGAACAGCAATGGCTCAAGATGAGTTCGAAATGGGAAAATTCCTTGCATTAGGGTGGTTGAAATATTTTAATGAACACCCATTAGTCGAGGTAAGTTCGAAATTTCCGAAAGAACTTGAAAAATTTTTAAAAGATAAACAAAATACTCCAAGTGGTCCTGAAGTTCCTGGTCCTGAAGATCCTGGTCCTGAAGATCCTGGTCCTGAAGATCCTGTTCCTGAAGAACCGGCTGTTGAAATTTTTGAACCTATTGATGAAAACTCATTTAATTTTGATGGTGAAACATATCAACTCCTCATACTCAAAGATAAAACTGATGGAAGCAGTTATGACTGGAAAAAAACTGGAGAACAAATTGAAATATTTATTGATGATGAGGCTGACGGCATAAATAAAGAATTGGGAGGTATGCTGAAAAAAATGACAAATGACCCTGGAACGGGTAAATGGGAAAAATTGTCTTTAAATTTAGTAAAAGAACACGTAATTCATCAATTTTTACTTAAAGAAAATATACAAAATGCGCGGGCATTTGCATATGCAAAATCTTGGATTGAGAACATTTATAAAAATGAATAACAAATTTAAACAAGCTTGGGAAGAACTATTAATATTAGAAAAATCTGAAAATCAAGAGTTAGCTGATTATGAAGATCAACTACTTGATATATTAAATATCCTTTTTAATCATTGGCCTGAGGGTGTTGACGATTTGTCTTTAGCTGACGAACTAAATACTACTGTCGCTAAAGTTACCGCTTTGAAGTTTTTAAGTTCTATAGAAGAAGATGAGTTGATTCCAGTTCTTAAAAAGTACAGAAACACTTCGCTTTTATATGAAATATTAAAAATACCTGAGCAAACAAGAGGTGTGTTTTTAAATAGAGCAGGAAGAGTTCGACATAATATTACAATGCTAGTCAAAATGGCTAATGATTTGTTTAATGGTTTAAGTGAAATTGAAAAAAATGAGAGTTCTAATCCTTGGATGAAAAAAATTAGTGTTATAGATAAAAGTATCTGGGGTGATATTGCTAATGAAGCAAAAGACTGGGGTATTAAAGAGCAAGATATTAAGAAAATTGAGAAATTTAAATCAGGTAGAAAAAAAACAATACAGGACTGGGAGTGGTTAAAAGATTTTGTTGAAATCCAGATAAATAAGAAAAATATAGCGCCAAAAAATATACATGGAGAACCTATGAATCATCACAAAGTTTTAATTGAAACATGGAAAAGAATAATCTAAATTGTCCTACAAAGATTTACGCTTACGAAAAACAGTTGAAGGTAGTGGAAAATTACTTAACAATGTAATAAAACCCTCGCTCAAAGAAAACACAAAAACCTTTAGGGCTCTTACAGCTTATTACAGTATTGGATCTCTTGAAGCTATTGGAAAAACTCTTGACTATTTTTTAAGTAACGACGGAATAATTCAAATTGTTATTGGAGATCAAGTAGATGACGAAAGGACACTTAAAGGGGCTAGTGAAGAACTTCAAAAAGAAGAAATTATAATTTTTCAAAAAAAATTACAGGAAGATGTTGAACTTGTAAGAAATGAAAATTCAAGGTTTACAATTGCGACAATTGCTTATTTGATTTTAGATGAAAAATTACAGCTTAAAGTCGCTAATTATAGAAATGGTGAGTTGTGGCATCCAAAAATGTACCTTCTTGAAGATGGAGATGGGAACAAAATAGCAGCATCTGGATCTGGAAACATGTCAGAAAGCGGTTTTGAAAAAAACTATGAAATACATGATATTTTTACTAATTGGGACTTTGGTACCGAGTACTTTTCATCAGAAGATCCTTCAGAACCAACAAAGGAAGAAATCTTTTGGAGAATTTGGAATAATAATGATGAAAACACAGAGGTAAAGGAACTTGATAAAGAATACGCTCAAAAGCTCTTAGAAAGAATTGGTAATCCATCAAAAGAAGATGTTATTAAATACGTAGATCAAAAAGTAAAAGATAACCAGAATGAAAATTTATTAAACTTTAAAAAAGATTTACAAACTTCTCCAATTTTCCACGAGTTTAATTTAGGTAAATCAGCCCTATATCCACATCAAATAAATGCGGTACAAAAAGCGCTAAAAATGTGGCCAATCAGGATTCTCTTTTCTGATGAAGTTGGATTAGGTAAGACTTTAGAATTAGGAACGCTAATAGCTTATCTAATTAAAAACAATTTAGTAGATAATGTTTTAGTGTTGGCACCACCAACATTGACTGAACAGTGGCAGGATGAAATGAAACAACACTTTGATCTAGACTTTGCAAGATATGACAGAACAAAAAAAAGTTGGGTCTATAAAGATGAAGAATTTGAAGGTATTAAAGAAAATTCTCCCTTAAGATACAACGATAATTTTCCCTCTTTAGCGATTATGTCTAAATCTATGGCAGTTCGATCAAATGAGCAACATATCTTTTTAGAAAACGATTCTTATCCCGACTTTTTGGTAATTGATGAAGCTCATCATGCCAGAATGCACAGAGGTTATGATGGTTCAGCAAAGAAAACTAATTTTAGAAGAGTTGTGGAACAAATCTCTAATGAAATCAAACACATAGCATTTGCAACAGCGACGCCTATGAGAAAAAATATTGATGAATACTTCTTTTTATTAGATCTGTTGGGAGTGGAAGAGTTAATTAGTGAAAAAGATTATGAAAAATCTCTTTCTATAATAAATGATTTCTATACAGATAGAAATAACAAATTCAACTTAGATGACCTATCCCTAATTAAAGATTTATTGATTAAAGTAATTGATAAATCAGAGGAACGTTTTTTTCACAATTCTCCAGAAATTTATAGCCTTGTAAACGAACTTAAAAATGGTGAGGTTGATAATACTTGGCTTTTTGAAAATAGTAAAAAATTAATTGAGTTTCATACGATTTATCATCCGACAAGAATTTTAACTTCAAGGAATGTTCAGGAAAATCTTAATAAGTTTTCTGAGATTTATAAAATACCTAAAAGAACTCTAAGACCATCTCCAATTCTTCCAATTGATATTTCAAATGAGCTTAATGACTTCTTTTCAAGCATTATGGAGTATGTAGATAGATTTTATCAAATAACTGAACTCGCTATTACCCCTGATAAGCAATTACCTCTTGGTCTTAGAAGACATTCTTTACAAGAGAGATTCGCTTCAAGTTTTTGGTCGGCAAAAAAGAGTATCACAAACAGAAGAGAGCATCTTATTTATTCGCTTGAAGGCTTTAAAGAGAATAAAATTACAAAAGAATTTTTTGAGAATTCTGATGAAAATGATGACGAAGATACAATAATTGGCGGATTAACAAAGAGTGAATTAGTCAGTGTTGACTGGGAAAATGTAATTAAAAATTGTGAGTCAGAGATAAGAGCATTAAATACCTATGTTGACTTGGCAGAAATAGTTATCAATAGTACTCCTGAAGGTGTTGATCCTGACCCTAAAATTAATGAGACTGTCAGGTTGTTTTCTGAACACATTGATAAAAATCCTGGAAAGCCGTTATTAATTTTCTCTAAATATACAGACACCTTAAATGAAGTTGAGCGAGCTGTTATTTCTTATTGTGAAACTAACGACATTTACATGGGATATGCAAGTTATAGAGGAGACTATCGAAGAATTAAATATGCAAATGACCGTGAACACAGAAAGGCTGAAAAGAGAGATATAACAAGAGCACTAAACAACGGGAGAATTCAAGTAATTTTTTGTAGCTCGGCGGCTAGCGAAGGTCTAAATTTACAAGCAGCTTCCTACATGATTAATGTAGATGTGCCGTGGGTACCTAGTGATCTTGAACAAAGGATTGGAAGAATTGCTAGGTTGGGTCAAAAAGAAGATGAGGTATTAATTGATAATATATGGTACCCATTCAGTATTGAAAGCAATATGTATAAAAGACTTATTGATCGTCAAAGAGACATGTCATTTGCTATTGGGCAATTTCCAGACTTGATTGCTGAGGCAATTAAAAATTTTGTAGATGACAAAGATGCAAAAAAAATTGAAAAAACGATTGATGAAATTAATAAAAAGAAAAATACATATGAAATGAAAGTGTTAAATGAGCTATGGATCCAGGATGGGAACGAGCCTCTTCATCCTTGGGGGAACGTGTTTAGGAAAGAAATCCTCGAAATTATGCAGAAATTAGATTTAAATACCGAAAGTATTGATTCGAACTCAGGCTCATTGGACATTCTACATTTTCATTTAACAGAGTTTGAAGAAATATTTAATAAAGAACCAAAAGAAGGCGGTTCAAATGCAGAACTGTTAGGCATTTATTCTAATGAATATTTGGTAGGCTTTAAATTGTTGAAAGACGGTGAAGAAAATGGATTATTAATAAATCCTATCAATTTCCCACAAGTATTAGAAAGTCTCTTTTTTGGAAATAGCTTATCTATAGAAACTTATGACAAACAACTAGACACTCTCAATAAATTATTGAACTTTTATTTAGATATAAAATACCCGAGCTTGCTACCAGTTCATCATTTAATTTCATTTATTGAAAACGAAATAAGTCAAGAATCGTTTGATAGAGAATTAAAAGAAAAGGTAATAGGCAGAGTTACTCTGTAACTAATCTTTTCGCTTCATCAGGATCAAATCCATTAGTTACAAGATCTTCTCTCTTTGTACAACCACGACAAGGTTGCTGCTCTGTAATATCTGTATATTCTTGATAAATTATTTTTGATTCAGAAATTTTTTCTAACCACTTGCAATCTCGAAATTTATGATAGGTTTTTTCATTTGTTGTTATAAAATCAGACATAAGTAAAGAGTAACAAATAAAATAAGGAAGTAGAAGAATAAAAAATGTTTGAAGAAAGATTTGGAAACTTTGTTAAAGAAAACTATGAAATTCATGAATTTGGTAATGCTTCATCAATCTTCAAACACGATTATCCAACTGAATTTAATGAATTAAAAAGCTCCCTAGAGAATTTTACTCTCAAGAAATCTAATTTGATAGCAGGAGGAGGTGGAAAGTCAAAAATACCTCCTACTTTTGAGGATCCCTTGTATAAAAATGGGTGGATTGAAAAAAATTTTGATATCAGTATTTCACTTGATGGTGTTGAAAACAAAATTGAGACACATAAAATTGACTGTTTTAAAAACAAAATAGGTATCGAAGTCGAGTGGAATAATAAAACAGAGTTTTATGATAGAGATTTAAATAACTTTAGGGTATTGCATAGTTTAAATGCTTTAGACTTAGGAATAATCATTACAAGATGTGATGAGTTAAATGATATTTTTGACACTTTAAATATTAAATCAAAATATGGTTCATCCACAACTATTTTAAGCAAACTATTATTTAAAGTTAGAAGTGGTTCACTTGGCGGTTGCCCCCTTTTAATTTTCGGAATTAAAAAAAGTCTATACAGAGATAATTTGTGAGATAAAAAATAATACTGGCTTCACAACATTAGTCATGAAGCCAGTACCGGCTCAGTATGAATCTATAATAAAATAGTCGCCACTAGGAATATTCCAGGCTTTAACTGCATCGAACCATCTAAAATGTCCTTCAGCTTCATTGGTATCTCCTGCAAAAACTATTCCCGATACATATTGAAATAACAATGATGAACATTTTCCATTGACGTGAGATTTTGATGATTTCATATCAACTGCCCTTATTAATTTTTCAATATATTGAATAGTTCTTAAGGTAACTTGGCCTCCTGCATTTTTTCTATTCAATCTTATGTAATCATTAATATTCGGCTTTGGTCTATTTAAACGTTGAGAAATTCTTACTGGAGCTAAAATCGCATCTGGATCCTTTAAGTCATCTAATTTTCCATCTATTTCTAAAGAAATTTGCATATCTTCCTTATTAAATCTCATAATTATCCAAATATCTTCACCAAATTTAGACGTACCGAGATACCTTCGACCATTAAAAGTATCTTTCTTTAACGCATTTGTAAGAAATTGCTCTTTTTTTCTTTTTTTTAGTTCTAACTTCTTGTTATCTATTTTTTTATTCAAATAATCCCCTTTCAATGTAAATTTGCACAAAAAAAAAGAAGCGAGAGATTTCCCGCTTCTAAATTAAAAAAGCACACGTTTGTGTGCGTTAGATTACATTATATCACAAAATGATTAAAAAATCAATTTTCAGCTGTTTGTGGCTAAGTTATCATGTAATGATATATGGGGAAAGCGACATTTTTTGAGGGAGAATATCCAGAATCAAATACTTCTGAAAAAAAGATTGCAGAAATTTTAAAAAAATTTTCAAATGAATGGACAATTTTTCACTCTGTAAAAGTTCATGATCCCGAAACTGAAAAGCTAACAAATACAGAAATTGACTTTTTACTTATTCATCCTGCATATGGATTTATACAGATAGAGGTAAAAGGGAAAGGATACCAAACAGATGAGGAGGGTAATTGGTTTATAAAAAAAGGACCAAATAAAGAAAAAGTAGCTTCTCCAATCGATTCACTTGGTGAAAAACAATCTAAGATAATGAAAACTTTCCTGTATCACAATAAATCTATAAAGGGAGTAGATCTTTTTAATGTAAATGTACCCATAATATCACTTATGTTTTGGACTGACTTAAAGCGTGAAGATCTACCAATTGCAGAAGTTTCAGAAGTAAATTCTTACTTTGTTGAAGATATATTTATTCCGGTGGAAAGTCTTGAAGAAAATTTATTACAAAAAATGCAGAAACATATAAAAGTAAATAAAAAAATAAAATTTGATAAAAACAAGTGGTTGACTCCATTCTTAGGAAAACCCTTTGTTACTACAGCTATTAATATTTTTAAACCATATCAGAAGAGTTATAAATTAAAGTCAGCAACAGGTAGAACCAGTAATGAATTAGAACTTGCTACACAAGAACAGATTGAGCATTACAAGATACTAACTGACAGCAGTTACAAACGTCACCTTGTAAGTGGCCCTCCAGGAAGTGGAAAGACTGTGTTAGCTAAAGCTATAGCTAGGGAAAGAGCAGAAGAAGGTAAAAAAGTACTTTTTATGTGTTTCAACAGGGCATTAGCTGATGAGATTGATTTTGAATTTAGGAAAGAAGAAAATATTGAAGTCATGTCTATGTGGAAGTATTTTAAACTACTTGGGATATCGTGGGAAGATACTGTTGAGCATGAAGGTAAGAAAATAGTACTTCAAAAACTACCTCCCCATATTTCATCAAAGTATATTGCAAAATTGTTAGAAGAAAAAATTAATGATGCTGTAGATAATTTTAAATTTGACACCCTGCTTATTGATGAAGCACAAGATTTTTCAGAAAAATATTGGGATTTTTTTAAATTACTTTTTGCTGAAAAGCCTGAATCAGCTTGGTATTTATTTTTTGACACAAACCAAGCTCTTACACACCCTGAATGGTCGCCTCCACTATTTGAAATACCTCATTCAAATTTACCCCTGACTTATATATTGAGATGTACTGAAAACATATCTTATAAAGTACAAAATATATTTGAATCTAAGTTTGGCTTCAAGGGAATTACTGGAGAAGAACCTGAATTTTTAGTTGTAAATGAATCCTCATGGAACAAATCTTTGGAAGAGTTGGTGGAGTTATTAAAAAATCTTATAGACATTGAACATTTTTCTCCAAAACAATTATCGGTGCTGGTGCCGCACTCACGAGATATAGATTTGGTAAAAGGTTATAAATATGATGAAGAAAGTTCTATTGAATCGAAAAAAATTAATGTATCTTCAGTGTACAAATACAAAGGACTAGAAAATGATATTGTTATAGTCGTCATACCTAGCTGGGATTCATTAAATGCCGATTATATACTTCAGCCCCTTAGTCTTGCCTATGTTGGCTTTTCGAGAGCAAAGACTAAATTATACGTCATAGGAGATAAAAAAATCCAAAAAGAAATAAATTGGAACAAATAACCTAAAGTAATCTTGCTAGCCAATCATGCAGTAAATATAAGTTTTTACAATCTGCTTTGTTATATTCAATAATTAAATCTTTTAATTCGTATTCCTCATTAAAAAAATAATCTTCAAAATACTGAATTGATTCCATTCCAGATTGTAAATCTTCAGTTCTATTTATACCTGCTAACTTTTCAACTGTTTTTAAAGAGTAAGAACTTGCTCCAATCAACAATGAAGAGTTGACTATTGTAAATAAGTCTATAAAACACTTTTTTTCAATAAGTTGTTCTAATTCCTTTTCATACACACCAAAGTTCTGAGCAGATCTTCTCAGAGAGGAAATTTCGTAACTAAAGTAGTGATAAAACTTTGCATCAGGATAGAGTTCTAAATGTTCAAGTAATTTTTCTATAAAACTAACAAAAGAATTTTTTTCTTCTTCTTCGTCATCAGACCAGTAGTAAGTGAAATTATCATTTTTGTCATTACTCCAAATACCATAGAGGTATTCAAAGTTTCTACCAATAGTTAAAAACGGGTACCCCTCAAAATCGATATACAAGTCTCCTTTTTTAGGTTTTAGTAATCCATTTAAAGATGCATCTTTTATTTCATATGAAATTTTATTTTCGGTTGAGTCATTAAGAAGCTGGGCTAATTTTTTGTACTTAATAAATGTAGCCTCGCCCATGCCGTCAATTTTTTCTAAATTAGTATTTTTTAATTCTTCAACAGTTTTGATGTCATTGTTTTTTAATTTCTCAATCTGTTTAGCTTGAATTCTATATAAAAGTTCGAGGCCATTATCTTTAATCCAAATTTTTTTGGCTTCATTATCGTACTCTTGGAGTTCTTCCCCTTTCTTTGGGTATGGTGGCGTTTCAGGATCGTATGAATTGTTGAAGTCTATAAACTGATTTTTGAGTTCTGTATAGAGTTCCTTGTATTCATCAAATTCTACTTTATGCATTTGCAAATCTCCAAGAAACAAAAAACATTCTGTTACATCTTTTTTAGTAACTATTTCAAGAATTTCTCTGTAAACAAATAGTTGCATAATATGTTCTGTTTTTATTGAAGAGGAAAGCTTTGCATCAATTATGTGTAGGTTGTCATCTACTATTTTTACAAAATCTAATCTTCCTACAAAATCTTTTGAATAAAGATAAGGTTGAAAAATAACATCAGGGTTTTTTTCAAGCTCTTCTAAAAACACTTTGTTTGAAGAGTCTTTGTTAGACATATCAACAACATTTAAATTTTCTGAAATTCTATATTTGTCTTTTAGAACAACCTCATGCTCTTGTGCTTTTGTTAAAAGCTGTTTAGAAATTAATTTTGAAGGATTAATTTCTATTTTGTATTTAGTATCAATTTTTTTCTCATCTACAAGTTTGTTTGTTTTATTACACCAGTAGCTAAAGGGTGAATTGTAGAATCTAATAAATTCTGATACGCTATGAGGCATTTAAATCAATTAAGTTAACATCTTTAGATGATTTGCTTAATGCCTCAGCAAACACCACGTCATGTGTAAGAACAACAATTTGTGTTTCTTTTGCTAAGTCTTCTAAGACTTTAATAAAGCCTGCTTGTGAATTTCTGTCTAAATGATCTGATATATCATCGTAGAATAGTGGAAATCTAAAATCTGAATTTTTAAAAGTTTCAAGTTGCACT
>Ga0181607_10003345_pt1 | contig 13991 bp, 14 predicted proteins | sample 041ome_9_FD_132420 | JGI IMG/M metagenome (GOLD analysis project Ga0181607, IMG submission 132420) | Coastal salt marsh microbial communities from the Groves Creek Marsh, Skidaway Island, Georgia - 041413US metaG (megahit assembly) | ecosystem: Environmental > Aquatic > Marine > Intertidal zone...
AAGAAAAAATCTCAAAAAATAAAACAGCGTAAAACTATTCGCAGGAAACATAAAGTAGGTCGTTCTAAATATTATTCGAAAATAGGGGTATTAGTTTCTAATAGAACTATACGCACCGCTATTAGTAATCAAATGCAACAATTAAAAATGATACCGATTCACGAGGTTCGCAGTCATTTGATCAAGAATGGATTTATAAAGGTTGGTTCAAATACGCCCAACGATGTATTGCGTAAAATGTATGAGTCCGCGTTATTAATATGTGGTGAAGTGAAAAATCACAATCCAGACAACTTACTCTACAATTTTTTAAATGACGACACGAAAGAAGAATAGCACAATTATTCAAAGAACAATACATAAAGAGACATAAATATAACAAGGAATACACAACTGGCTAGTATTCCATATAAAATTCCAAATATTGAATACGATGTGCGTGGATTTGTGTCAACTACGTTTTTATATTTTGGTATGGCATCTTCCTCTATATAAATTTTTTCTGTATTAGATAATTTGTTTTTGAGTGGACTAACTGGCGGATTTTCGGCATAGTATATAGGTTTTCCATTTCGCGAGTAACACATGATTTCATTGCTATCATTGAATGTAACAAATTGTCCGTAATAATTATCTGACATAGTATTTACTTGATGTTTTGTGATGTGGTCCATTTTGAATATCTTATAAGTATGTATATTATAATACAGATATTTTCAATTTTGTATACAATAATTACAAAGTATGTAGCATTGATACATATATTTCTTATTATTGCACTATGTATGGTGTTGTATTAATGTAAATTTATTTTAGTTATAACTATTATAGTGTAAATAGTTATGTCTGTTTATCAACATAAATTCAACGATGAGCAAAAACAAGAAATAGTTTCACATGTGAATAGTTATCGTAGATTACACGGTTGTCCAGATATGACTTGGAACGATACTATTGCAGTATTTTCGAATAGTTGGGCAACCTATTTGGCCACTAATGGTTTATTTGAACATAGTACAAATAAAACGTATGGTGAGAATTTGGCTTATTTTCAAGGATATGAGAGTGATGTTATGGCATTGACTAAAAAAAGTATTGATTTGTGGTATGATGAAATCAAATTATACGATTTCAATAATCCCGGATTTTCTTCTGCAACTGGTCATTTTACGGCGTTGATTTGGAAAGCAAGTAAAGAAATGGGTTTTGGATATGCATATAATGAAGCCACAAAAGTAGTCGACGTGGCCCAAAATATATTACCACCAGGTAATATTGCTGGTCAATATGAGGAAAATGTTCCCCGATTACTTGAAACTGCTCCCGAACCTGCTCCTGAACCCGCTCCCGTTCCCGAACCTGCTCCTGCTCCTGCTCCTGCTCCCGTTCCCGAACCTGCTCCCGAACCCGTTCCCGAACCTGCTCCCGAACCCGTTCCCGAACCCGTTCCCGAACCTGTTCCTGAACCCGAACCCGAAGAAACATTAAAAGACACGTTAACAAAAATACATAATCTTTTGAAGAATGTGTTGCATTTAATTCGTATGCGATATAATAATCGTGTATTAATGAATGGGTTAGATGTAATCATAAATGAATTATATATGGTTGATGATTCGTTCGAGAAAAAGTTTCATATGATTAATAAATTATATTACATAAAATATTTGATACATGTTCGTAAACCTAGATATTACGTATACATGGCCGTGGTGCGTTTATTACAACAAGTAGAACAACTTATAAGTCAAATGTAATTTTGTAACTAATATAGAGATTAATTACAAAATATATTACAACTATGCCCAAAAAGGAGAACTTTTCTATTTATTCTCATTATTTTTCAGTAACACGTGAAAATGTAAAAAAATATGGGGAAGAAACAATCGTCTATATGCAAGTAGGTAGTTTTTATGAATTGTACGGGTGTAAACAAAATGACATTATGATAGGTAGTAAAATAGAAGATGTTGCGAATATATGCGATCTTCAATGTAAAGAAAAAAAAGTATGTTTTGAGGGAGATAATGTATATATGGCAGGTATACCGTTAAATTCACTGGATAAATATATTGAAAAAACAGTACAAGGGGGGTACACCGCGGTTGTCTATATTCAAAGTGAAGACAAAGATGAAAAAGAACGATTATTAGATAGTATTTATTCTCCTGGCACATTGATATCCAATAGTGGACAAACTTCTTCATCTAATAATATTCTTTGTATTTGGATCGATTATCATAAAACCATGTTGCGTAAAGCGAATTCACAAGATAGTCTGGTTGTTGGTATTTCGGTTGTGGATATTATTACCGGAACCACTTCATTTTATCAATATGAAACAGAATATAAGATAGTTGCTTCTAATTTTGATGAATTACAGCGTTACATTTCTGTATATGACCCAAGTGAAGTGATAGTTGCGTGCTCTCTTCATGAAAACGACGATGTTGAAAAAATAATGGACTATTCCGGTATTCGCAGTTCAAAGATTCATTATGTAGATATGAATAGCGCGTATGCTAAAAATGTAGTCAAACAGACTTATCAAAATCATATTATTAGTGAGGTATTTCAAAGCGATACATTTGATATTTGTTTGGAGTTCCGCGAGAAGGATACTGCTACCAAATCATATTGTTACTTATTGGATTTTGTAAAAGAACGTAATCCACAATTGGTTAATAATTTGAGTCTTCCTACATTTGATAATATTTCTACTCGCGTAACCTTGGCAAACCATACATTAATGCAATTGAATATTATTGACGACAATATGAATGAATCAAAAAGATATGGTAAAAAATCTTCTGTCATGTCGTTTCTGAATCAATGTTCAACGATCATTGGTAAACGTAAATTTAAACATTTAATGACGAATCCAACTAGTGATGAAGAGTGGTTGAATAAAGAATATAATATGATTGGTTATTTGCTACAAGAAGATAACTACAATGTAGTTGAATATTTGCGACATTCTCTAGTAAAGATCCGAGATATTGAGAAGATTTCAAGACAAATTGTAATAAAGAAATTATTTCCGATTTCGATATATCATTTGTATAATTCGGTATTTGAGATGACAAAAGTAAGCAAGTTTATTAAAGATAACGATAAACTAAATAATTATTTGATGGAATCTTACTCGGATAATTCGCTTATACAGGTAAAATATGATAATATTCTCCAGTTATTAGACAAGTATTTTATTATATCGGAATGTGATAACGTTTCCAGTAATTCCATGTATTCGGGAAATGTAATTATTCAACCAGGGTTGTTTGATGAATATGATGAGATTGTAAAGAATTATAGAGAATACAAACAGAGGTTTCATAAAATTCATACATTTTTTAATGACGTAACCAATGGATTTTCGGTTGATGACGAAGAAAACGCAGAAGACTATATCCAATATGTGAAAATACATAGAACCGAAAAGACTGGGTCTTATTTGGAATCCACATTGTCACGAAGCAAAGATGTTAAATCAGCTTTGAAAAAGTATGAAGCAAATCCTGAAAATCAACCAGTTGAAGGTATCAAACTTGCAAATATCAAATTTGTATCCGGAACTTCTGGAAATAAGAAAATAGAATGTGAACTAATAAGTAATATCAGTTGGGAAATAGTAAAGTTAGAGGAAAAATTGACAAAACTAACAGTGAAATTGTTTGGCGATATACTGAATATTATTCAAACAGAAATATATGATGACCTACGCGATGTAGCGAATTACATTGGTAAATTAGATTTAATTCAATGTAAAGCATATAACGCTAAAAATCGTAATTATTGTTGTCCAGACATTCAAGACCATAGTGTCTCATTTGTTGAGGCGAAAAGTTTGCGTCATTGTTTGATTGAGTATTTACAGCAAAACGAACTGTATGTGCCGAATGATATACAATTAGGCAAGGAACCGTCGGGTATCTTGCTATATGGAACGAATGCGGTAGGTAAAACCAGTTTGATTCGTGCATTGGGAATCGCAGTAATTATGGCGCAATGTGGTATGTATGTACCGTGTAGTCAATTTACATTTAAACCCTACAGTTCCATTTTTTCACGTATTCTCGGGAATGATAATCTTTTCCGTGGATTATCTACTTTTGCCGTGGAAATGTCTGAATTACGCGTGATTTTGAAGAATGCAGATAAATACAGTCTTATTTTGGGAGATGAATTGTGTTCAGGTACCGAGTTACAGTCAGCATTGAGTATTTTTGTATCTGGTTTGCAACGACTACATAACCGTCGTAGCAGTTTCATTTTCGCAACTCATTTTCACGATGTCATATATTATGATGAAGTGAAAGAATTGGATAGCATTGCTATAAAACATATGGAAGTAACTTACAATCCTGAATTAGATGCATTAGTCTATGACCGCATATTGAAAGATGGACCAGGCAATAACACCTATGGACTAGAAGTGTGTAAATCACTGCATCTAGACACCGAGTTTTTAGATTGTGCTTACAGAATACGTAATAAATATTTCAAAGAATCATCGGGAACGTTGGATTATAATGCATCTCGATATAATGCTTTGAAATTAGTAGGTAAATGTGAAATGTGTGGGATAGCAATGGGCACCGAAACACATCACTTAGCAGAACAGCAAACAGCAAACAAAAATGGATTTATTAATTCGTTTCATAAGAATCATAAAGCGAATTTAGTATCTATTTGCGAATCGTGTCATAATAAAGAACATCACGAAGAACAGCCAGAAAAACCAAAACGAAAGAAGAAAACGACGATTGGAAAGCATATTATAGAATAATTTTGATCATTGGATTTTAGAAAAATTATATGATTTATTTCGTGAACTGGTTAGTAACACCGTATCACTGTAACTAGGCACATATGGTGTAATACCATATTTGTAATCCACTGGATTCTTGTATAATATTTTGCTTTGTGCTCGTAGACGCTTTACTTGTTTGTCGTCCTGATTGTTTGATACTTTGATATAATCATAATTAAAGTCGTCCTTGTTTTTTTCTTCTATAAGGTCGACTGGTTCGTGATATTGAATATCATATTTACCGGCTTCGTATCCGTGTTCAGCAACTTCCAAATATTTCTCGTCTACTTTTGGTCCTTCTTCTTCTTCTTTTTTCATATCATCTTGTGATGTGTCGCGCCAATTAATCGGCGTAGTAGTAAAATTTTCTGAAAAATTGTAACATATATGGACGGAAAATAATAGTATCAATAATAATTTAATGATTGAATTCCATTTCATATCCATAGTAGAATTATATATATAACAGCGATATATAAAAAATTGAAAATGAATATAGAATTATATAATATAACACTATTATAAGAAAATGATTATTCCGGTTAAATGTTTTACTTGCGGAACCGTTTTAGCAGATAAATATAGATATTATCAAAATGAAGTGAGAAAGCGTAAGATACAACAAGGAACTTCTGTTGATAAAGTAGTTTATTTGACAAATAATAATGTAGATAAAACACCAGAAGGAGAAGTGTTAGACAACCTTGGTCTGAATAACGTATGTTGCCGTCGCCATATGCTAACTCATGTGGATATTGAGTAAATGTGTAACTAAATAAAAAATATACAAGTTGTTCGTATATTTTTTATGATGCATAATATATATTATGTTTGGATTAACCAAATTATGCTCCCCTGCTGAATTCTACTTAGTTTTGTCTTTGATTGCTCTCGGTATTATGGGCATTCAAAATGTCGGAAACAAAGAAATTTATTGTTTAGGTGATTATACTTGTATGGTACCAAACACTTCTGTTATTTTTATGGTAAAAGTGTTATATGTTGCGTTCTGGACATGGGTGCTGAATATTATTTGCAAAGGTGGCGCTGAATGGTTTTCTTGGTTAATTGTGTTGTTACCTATCTTATTATCCTTTGTGTTAGTGTCTTTTATTTTCTTATCTAATAGGACAAAGAGAGCAGATGAGTAATTTGTTGTTGAATAAAATAATATTTATGTAATATACACGCATGGAAGTTGAAGTCAAGTATCATTTATTCTCCAAACTTTCAGAAACTATTATATGTGAATATATTTATCCGTATATTTATCAATTTCAACCTAAACAATTATTAAATGAAATTCGGCGGTTTCCGTCTAGCAAGACCGAATTACATCGTGTATATGATATGCCAATGGAACAAGATATATTATATTATGACTTGATAAATTACATAAATCGTCGTACTGTATCATTAATACAAATTGATAAGGGACACGAAAACATATTACGTCGCCATCATATGTTGAAAGACTATAGTGCGAATAAATTGCTCGAATTTTATACACAATATTTCTCTGTAAATAAAATGAATAATGTTGTAACAAAATGTGGTGTTTTATGGGGATTATTTACACATGATGAGCGTATTCGTTTTATAAACCGACGATTGTCTTTCTTGGAAAGTCATTTGTAGATTTCTATTTTATTATAATGAATAAAATTGAATTAGATACTATTAATATAGTCATATTAATTATAGAGATATATACATCATGAACCCATCATTAAACAATATTTCCAACGAAGATAATAACATTCTCAAATTTACGTTGAGTGGTGTAAATGTAAGTTTAGCTAATGCATTGAGAAGGACTATTTTATCCGATATCCCGATCGTTGCTGTTTATACACAGACATATCAAGACAATAAATGTAATATTGAGGTGAATACAAGTAGACTACATAATGAAATTCTAAAACAACGATTGAGTTGCATCCCCGTTCATACCAAAGAACTAGATGTGCTTCCAAATAACTATTTATTGGAGGTGGATGTAAAAAATGAGAGTGACACTCTGATGTATTTGACGACAGAGCATTTCAAAATTAAAAATAAAGAAAACGGCAATTATCTCACATCTGAAGAAACCAGAAAAATCTTTCCTATGAATCCAAAGACAAATATGTATATTGACTTTGCCCGATTGAGACCTGGTATCGGTGACCAAATACAAGGTGAACAGATTAAGTTCACTGCCGAGTTTTCGGTTCATACAGCTAATGAAGATGGTATGTTCAATGTAGCGTCTAAGTGCTCTTATGGCAATACACCTGACCTTGTCAAGGCAAATGAAATTTGGCAGAAAAAAGAAGATAGTATGAGAAGTGAGAATGCAACAAACGATGAGATTAGTTTTGAGAAGAAGAACTTTTATCTTTTGGACGCACAGAGAAGTTATGTAGACGATAGTTTTGATTTCGTTATTCAAAGTATCGGCATTTATGATAATAAAGAATTAATACTGAAAGGATGTAGAGTATTGGAGCATAAATTTAATGATATGATTCAAAGTTTGGATTCCGATTTAGTTCCTATATTGCGTAGCGAGACGACTATGGACAATTGTTATGACATTGTTCTTGAAAATGAAGATTATACCATTGGTAAGTCACTTGAATATATCTTGTATGAAGAATATTATCAAACAGGTAAATTGTCGTTTTGCGGATTCAAGAAATTCCATCCTCACGATGATAATAGCAAGATTCGTTTAGCATCTGACGGAGAGTTCGACAAACAAGTTGCTAGTCAATATGTTCGCGAAGCATGTGTAAAGGCAATTGAAGTGTTTCGTGGAATTCATAATATGATGAAGTAAATTGAAACAGCTATAAATATTATCACAAACATATATAAGATGAAGTTATATACGTTGTATTGCTTGTATTTTTACTTATATTTTTTATGCATAGAAACAGTTTGCAAACCTAGAATATTTCGTCCGCCAAAATATTTACAAAGCATATCTTATCATGATTGTAATCGGTTTATTCCAGATATTCAATATGCAAAAGTAGTGAAAGTTTATGATGGCGATACTATTACGATTGCGTGTAAATATCCCAAACGAAGTAAAAATCTATATCGGTTCCCTGTTCGGTTAGCAGGCATTGATGCTCCAGAAATGAATGCAATTAGTCTTGTTGAAAGAATTGAAGCAAATCACTCAAAATTTCGGTTGCATAATTTGATATTTAATGAAACTGTTCGATTAGAGAATATTCGTATTGAAAAATATGGACGTTTATTGGCAGATGTGTATTTGTATGACATACATGTAAATTCTTGGTTATTAGATAATCATTGTGCAGTTCCTTATAATGGAGGTGCAAAAATAAAAAATTGATTGTAAATGAATCATGAATAATATCAATAATTAATATTGAAATTATTATGGAGCGCAGATTGAATAAGAAGTTTGAAACATATATTACAGAATTCAAGCACTCGATTCTTGAAAAGAGTAGAGACCTTGAATTTTCAGATAAAGAAAAAGTAAGTGATTTGTTACGACATATTTATGATTATGACCGTTTGCATTTTGACAAGGAAGACTTAAATAAGCGAAAGCGCGTAAAGAACACTGTTCCTGTTACCAATCGTTGTAATGCGAAGAGGGCAAATGGTGAACAATGCACCAGACGAAGAAAAAATGATAGTGAATATTGTGGCACGCATGTAAAAGGCACCCCTCATGGTCTGGTTACAGATATGTTATCTGACTCGAATGATTTAGCGGTTAAATATGAAGTATATGCAAAAGAAATCGGAGGAATCGTGTATTATATCGACGACATTGGAAATGTGTATGATACAGAAGAGGTTTTGAAAAATACCGAAAATCCGCGTATCGTCGCTAAATATGTAAAACATAATGATTTATATACCATTCCTGAATTTAACTTGTCTTAGACCAGTTTCATACATATTATTCTTTCTTGATTTTACGCACAATTGTTTCTTTGGTTGTTTCTTCCCGATTATTGATAATAAACTCTTTTACTGTATTTGCTTCATGTATATCCCCATCGTAATATTTAGTTAATACTTCAAATAATGTTTTTTTTGTAATGGGTTTCTTAACCGTTTTCTTGTCGTAACATATTTGTCCATCTTTCAAATCGAAACAATCAATTTCATTGTCTTTCATAATAGACATAAGTGCTTTCGAAATTTCTTCTTTCTCTTTCTTTTTTTCTTTTTGTATTTTTTGGATATTTCGGATATCATTATCTAATTTAACCCACTCCTTCACAGCATCGATAAGTTGACCTTTTGTTTCCATTGATATATTATTATATTTTATTTACTTATATTTGTTTTATTTATTGCATTTATTTGTATTAATTTTATTACCGTATTATAATATGTTAATGAGATTTCATAACTCTAGAGCGATTGTAAAACAAGATACACAAGCAAACAAACCAGCCCCTACCATGACTATGCTACCTCTTAGAATGAGACATATACAACCTGCCAGAAAACAAATTACTAACCATAAAATTAGTAATGCTATTCACGATGTTCAAAAACCAGACGCACCAAAAATGAGATGGGGTGAACCTATTTGGTTCCTCTTCCATACTCTTGCCGAAAAAATAAAAGAAGAACATTTTCAATCTAAGAAATATGAGTTAATCGAGTTAGTCAGAAATATTTGCGCAAATTTACCGTGTCCTAAATGCTGTGACCATGCGACAGCATATATGAAGAGATTGAATTTAGCGTCTATAAAAACGAAACGCGATTGGAAAGATTTTTTATATAAATTTCATAATGAAGTGAACCAACGTAAAAATTTCCCAGAGTTCCCTCACGAAGAATTAGATGGCAAATATAAAGAAGCAAACACAGTGAATGTTATTAATTATTTTATTGCTATTTACAGAGAAAAATCTGGAAGTGTTCAAATGATCGCAACTGAAATGACTCGTATGAGAGTGTTGCGTGCGACACAACAATGGTTAATATCAAATTTGAGTTGTTTTGATACGTAATATAATATTTATAGTCTATTACGTATTTATAGTGTCTTAGTTAGACATCTTGGTCGCAATCTTTTTACCATTCTTGTACACTTCACACTTGAACGTTTGTTTGGATGGACGAGAACATACATCATGTTTGCTTAGTGCTGAAAAATAGAGAAGATGTTTGGCATTGGACCCGTTCAAAATACCTCCCCAAATAAAACCAGCAGACATACCTAAGATACCAGCGAATATGAGTTGTCCAGCACTGTAACAACTATTCGCATAATTCCATATGGTATCTAATCCCAACAAGATAAAGAAGAACATATAAGAGAATAGATTTTCTTTTACTACATTATTCACTTGCATACCATATGCCAAATAAGCAAATGTAAATGTTAACATATTTGTTCCTAGGGGTAAGTTAAAACCATCACCCGATGCATCTAACATTAAAAAGTTACACACTTCAGGATAATTGTCGGGACGTTGGAACCCAAATGCTTTGGATACAGTCATCGCAAAAAATGTGGACAATAAGACACCTGCTAAATAAACAATACCCTTGAAATCTTGATTGAAGATAGAACTCAGTGTAAAGAAGCATACCAAAATGAAAGGCGCAAGACGCAGAAATAGATATCCGAATGCAAATAAATTCAATTCCATATTATTTATATTACCCTTAGAAATTGTTATTTACTCTACAAATACATATTTGAAAACCTCTTTGATATTATTTACACTTACAAATTTGATATTGCCTACTTCTTTCTTGTTGTTCGTCTCCCATTCTTCAAAATCGCGCTGATTTCCATTTGGATATAAAAATGTTTTTACGCCCGCTTTTATTCCTCCTATGATTTTTACGTCTAAACCTCCAATCGGCGTTACTTGACCTTGTAAGTTAATTTCTCCTGTAATTGCTATATCATTCCTTATTTGCTTGTTATTGAAAATACTGTAAATTGCTACTGTGATTGCCGTACCAGCTGATGGTCCATCTTTTGATATTGCTCCCTCTGGACAATGAATATGCAATCCTTGTTTTTTTGTTTCTTCAAATTGTTTGAGTAATGTCTTGATGCGCTTTTCTGGAGTCAAATCCCAAGCAAGCGTTTTTGCTACATTCATACTTTCCTTCATTACGTCTCCTTGTAACCCTGTTAATCGTAATTCTAAGAAATTCGATGATGGAAACAACATACACTGAATAGGAATAATCCCGCCATGACCTAATGTATTCGCCCACAGACCATTTATAATGCCCTTTTCAGGAGAACTATGAATTAATTTTTCATTTACTTTCTTGTAATTTTTCAAATACTTTTTATCAATATCTGTTTCGTTTAATTTCAATGGTATTTCTATATTGTGAAACGTATCTACCTTCAATATTTCTAAATTGATTTCTCCATACATGTCAAATAAAATCTCTTTTAATTTGCGAACACCAGGTTCTAATGTATAATTTTCAATAATGTATTGTATTAGATGGTCATCTAAACTGACCACGTTATCAAATCCCATCTTGTCATTTATTTCAGGCAATATGTAATCTCTCACAATGACCATTTTGTCTTCTAATGTTAAATTATCGAATTTGATTCTATGTATCCTGTCTAATAAGATGCGGTCTATTTGCTCAGGATCATTATACGAAAATATAAACAGCGCTTTCGATAAATCAATGTCTATTCCACTGAAATATTTGTCTTGGAACGAATCATTTTGTGTGCTATCTATCATATGGGTCAATATACCTATAATCTCTTTTCCGTGTTCCGTTTTACTCACCTTGTCAAGCTCGTCTATGTAAATAATCGGGTTCATGCATTTTGAATCCATCAAAATTTCTACTATTTTCCCCCACGTTGAGTTCATATATGTATAACTATGTCCTTCAATCGTTGACCCGTTCGCAGAACCACCCAGAGCAATAAACGAAAATGGTCGGGTTTCGTCGTTCTCATCTATTAGACATTTGGATATTCCTTTCTTTGCAAGGCTCGTTTTTCCGATCCCCGGAGACCCTTCAAAGCCAAAACAGTAACCACTTAGTTTTCCATTCATCCACTGACCAATGATTTTCATTATCTGACTTTTTGCTCGCGAATGTCCATATATTGACTTTTCCATAATGTTCATCACATCGTTCATCTCCGTTTCGACTTCTTGCACATTTGTTTCTAATTGAACAATCTCATTATGGGTTTCATACAACGAGAACTTATCATTTATTTTTTCATATGTTTTGTCATATATCTTATATACATCGGTTTCTTGAGAACTTTGTAACATCTTTTCTATATTTTTTACTTGACTTTGTTTGGGTTGACCTGCAGGTAAACGTTTGCTTCCATTGGATTTCATAATATTATTGATGTATTGAGCGATTTGTGAGACATTTTTATTTGTACCACTATTTAACATAGTAATAATTGATGTGATGGTTCTCGGAACGATGTCTTTACGAATATGTTTTATGTTTTGATAAATTTCTAATATCGTATGTTGGTTTTTTTCTTTCAAGCCCAGTTCTGAAAAGTGTGTGTTGAGAACATTGACTATTTGATTATTTGTTTTATTAAATTCTTTCACCTTTTTTAGTATCGGTTCTTGCCTATAGATGCCAAAAGGGAGCTTTAATAGACCTTCTATATATTGCTTCGCTTTTAGAGAACCTTCATCGGGTCTACCTTTGATTTCTTTGAGTTTTAACATTGCCTTTTCTTTTACATTTTCTGGTGCCTTCATCAAATAAATTTGTTGTTCAATAGATACTTGATTCACTTCATACTTTTTTGTAATATCTTCCGATTTCTTCGCCGATATTTTAATCATCTCATCTAATTTTGTTTTGAATTTCCACGGTAGAATATCATACATCGTAGTAGCTACCGACAAATCTTCTTGGTCTAATGCAAGCAATTCATACAATAAATAGCAAATGTAATTGATTTCAGGGTCTCTTGACAACAACAGATTCATTACCATCTTACATTTCATGTATACATCCATTTCCATAAAGCGTTTAAAAGACACCTCTAATTTAGTCTGTTTTAATGTGTTTACTTCACTCACAATGGAGAACATTTGTTTTAATACATCGTTTTTCCCATGAATTAATACATCCTTCAATGTAAGGGTGGTCAAAATCTCTTCTATTATCTCACACTCGTGTTTTTGTCTTGTACCACATAAAGCAGATATTTCGTCTATGCGATATTGTATGTATTTATTCGTGAAACAGTGAACGTGGATATTATCTATTATCCCATTAATCACCAATGTTTTTTTTGCCTTATCGTTTTGTATAGTGACTCGTATGCCATTCATCTTTTTATATAAATGGTCGTTTTCTGCATCTAATTCATAACATTCTATATCGTTTGATTGGTCAATCTCAAGAATATTATCAATTATTTTGTCGTCACAATAACCAGTTCTGGATTTTTTGACTCTCTTCTTTTTGTTCCAATGAATAACCTTGTAACCGTAAGGTGTAACATGGTCTTTAATCAATTCAAACTTGGCTTGTAAAATCTCGTCTTGGAAAGATAATTCCTTGAATTCAGAACCAAATATGATAAACAATAAATCTTCTATATTGCGTGTTCCAAACCCACAAATAATCATCGACAAATTATTTACTATTTTTTGTAACTTGTCCAATGATGCATCTAACTTCTTTTGTGTCTGTTTCGGCAAATCATGTAATATAATTTCGGTATCAGTATATAAATTATTTAATATGGGTATCGCCAATTTTGTATCGCTATTACTAAATAATTTTTCGGTATTATGGCGGACAATTGCGATAATTGTATTACGTATAATTTGTTGAGTATAAATCGTTTTATTTTGAATAAATAGTGATATATCGCTATTTCCAGTGTCCATTTTAATATATAGTATTATAGTATTATAAATATTCTCTTAGAAATTAGTAAAATTGATATAAATACAAATTACATATAATGCTATACTACTGAATTACAAAGATGGGTATTCCTAGCTATTTTTCGTATATTATTAAAAATTATACCAATATTATACGAAGCCTTCAATCGTTTCAGCCAGGTTCATTTGACCATCTGTATATGGACTGTAATTCCATTATTTATGATTCATATTACAACATCATCAAGTCAGATAAAGTAAACGTAAACGACCATGTTGAATTGGAAAATGCC
>Ga0181607_10003349_pt1 | contig 13982 bp, 10 predicted proteins | sample 041ome_9_FD_132420 | JGI IMG/M metagenome (GOLD analysis project Ga0181607, IMG submission 132420) | Coastal salt marsh microbial communities from the Groves Creek Marsh, Skidaway Island, Georgia - 041413US metaG (megahit assembly) | ecosystem: Environmental > Aquatic > Marine > Intertidal zone...
ATCATTGGAGCGGCCATCATGGGCGTTGGTGCGATTTTGGCCTTTGGCTGTTCTGTCGGCCAAGGTATTACCGCTTTTAGCCTTCTTGCCTATTCTGGCCCTGTGACGTTTGCCGCGATATTTTTGGGCGCACGGGTCGGCCTAAAACAGTTGATTGAAGGGTTTGCGCACGCCTAACCCTGATAATCGGCCAATCGCGCAACATAGCGGGCAAGTGTATCAATTTCGAGGTTGATAGATGCGCCAACCTGCACGTCACCCCACGTGGTTACGGTTTTTGTATGCGGCACCAGGTTAATGCCAAATGTCTGTTTTTCGACATCATTAACTGTCAATGATGTTCCATTTAGCGCCACTGACCCTTTAGGCGCGATAAAACGTGCAAGGGCATCTGGCGCTTTAATCAGCAATCGGGTACTGTCACCTTCGTCGCGAATTTCAATCAGTTCTGCGACACCATCCACGTGACCTGAAACGATATGTCCACCCAATTCATCGCCAACTTTCAATGCACGTTCTAGGTTCAAACGTTTCCCCACAGGCCAGCCATCTCCATCACCAATGTTGGTTTTGGATAGCGTTTCGGCACTAATATCTACGTCAAACCAATCATGTCCCAAATCAATTGCCGTTAGGCATACACCATCGCAGGCAATCGATGCACCAATATCAATCCCAGATGTATCATAGGCAGTCTTAATCCGCGCGCGCAAATCACCGCGTTGTTCAGTTTCGACAACAAAGCCAACATCTGTGATGATACCAGTAAACATTTTGACTCAAACTCCTCATTGGTGATCAGCCGACCTACGCGCTCAATACCCGAGTTTGTGACATTACCATCGATCAATGTCTAGATCACCCAATGTTTCTCAAAATAAATCAATTATTTCTTCTTAATGTAAATTCTATTATCGTTGGTTGGACATACTACAAGTTAGATCCGCATATTGCTTAGAAAAAAGTTACAAGCCATTTGCTTAGTTCAAAATAGGATCAAATCCCATCAGATAAGCTAATGGTGCATGATCATCTGTTAAGAGTTTAGGACTTTTGCGTTCTATTATTGAGCTAATAAATGTTTCATCCAATACACTAAAGCGAGTGTCTTCCGGAACTCTTAGTCGGATTGAATTGAAATCACTTTTTTTGTCAGATGCTAGGAATACAAAGACCCTACGTTCTCCTTTCTGTGGTGAACTTGCCTCCGTCCAAACTTCGACATTTTTAAAGACAGATTGAAGACTAACAGCAACTGCAGAGAATGCATCTAATCGCTCAACATTATCCATGAAATTCATCAAGAACACACCATCTGCCTTTAATCTTTGATTGACCAATTCAAAAAACTCGACGGTTATAAGGTGTTCAGGCACAGCTATATCGGTGAAGGCATCACCAATTATCACATCATATTTCATGTTTTCCCGCTGAAGCAACAAACGTGCGTCTTCATGCTCAATACGTATCGCGTCCCGATCAAGCCAAAAATTTTTTGTTGCAACTTCGGTGACTACGGGATCGATTTCAGCGACTGTGATGTCACTTAGCCCTCGATCATACCATGCTCTTGGTATAGAGTAAGTTCCGCCACCAATGTGAAAAGAATTGAAGGTATCTCGTGCTTTCATTCTTTGTCGCGCCAAACCATCGAGCAGTGCAGCGTGAGGTGTATACATGACACGTGGATTTTTTAAATTGCTAATCCCATGAGCAAGATGATCGATGACCATCAATTTTGTTTCATCAGGTCGCAAAGGATCCAAATCTACGACACGAATACAAAAATACTCACTTTCGTGATCACATACTTCGGGTTGATCAAGCACATGTAAACTAGTCAAAAATAAAATAATAGCACCCGGTAAAGTGACCACTAATTGGCGCATTCGACTTTTACCCAACCAAAAACACAGAATACTAGATGCGATGTAAACCACCGAAACTAAAATGAGTGTATAGGTTGAGCCAAAATGTGGAATGAGTGCAAAGCCAGCTGCTAAAGTCCCAATTATCGCCCCAAATGCACCGACAGCATACATTAGCCCGAGTGCATATTCCGAATTATGGCGACCACGCATAGCAGCTACTGTTAAAATTGGTGCCGGTATTCCAGCAAGAACAGATGGAAGAAAAAAAGCCCCTGTGCTTATGAGTGTTATTGCTACCAAAGGTTCCGATGTATTTGAAATAATGGGTGTAGCCAAAAGTCTTAGCATCCACCCTGCACACGCAGTGGATATTGCGGCGAACATCATCACTCCACCCGAAATTTTGAGTGCAGTGGTAATTTTTGAGCTAGCTATTTTGCCTCCCATCCAATTTCCAATTGAAAACCCGGCAAGAACAACCGCGATGATTGCGGTCCAAGTATACAAACTCATTCCCACATATGGAGCAATCATTCTGCCAGCAACGATTTCTACCACCATGCTTGAAGCAGAAATCACACCTTGTAAGGTTATCAAAACAAACAGCGGATATAATTTATCTTGATCTTCTTTGTTCAACGCAATGCTAGCCAAATTCACAATCCGATCTTTAAGAAAACCAACAAAATTTAAGATGCATTCACAACATAAAGTTCAGGTGTTTGTAATCGAAATGTGCATTAAAGAAAACCTTTGATCAAGATCGCTGACATTGATATTGACTATCGGAGTTTGATTTATTTGTGCACTTTCGACCATATATGCAGGACATCACTTCCAACAATTTGCAATGATTTGAGTTCGTATTCTGGCGCTTCAGATAGCTTGCCATATCCTAATGCACCAATTGCGGGTTGCCCTTCGGCACCAATCACCACCCCTGCCTGAAACCCGATCAGGTGATCCACAACATCGGCTAATAACAGGGAAGCCGCCAACGTTCCCCCCCCTTCACAAAATACTCGAGTCAAACCGCGATCAGCCATTTTGTTCATCAAATCAGAGATGGCAATCCGCCCGTTTTCGACGGCGCATTCGATCACGGTTGCGCCCCGATCTTGCCATGCGCGGATGCGATCAACCGGTGCCTCATCGCTGTGGCACAGCCACAACGGCGCCTCATGCATCGAATTTGCAAGAGCGCTGTCAATTGGCAAGTCTAACTTGCGGGACATGACAATGCGAACAGGTTGATGTGACAGGCCCAATCCGCGCACGGTCAACATAGGATCATCCGCACGCGCTGTGCCTGCCCCCACCAAAACCGCATCGTGATTGGCCCGCATACCATGAACCAAACGCCGCGCCTGCGGGCCTGTGATCCACTGGCTATCCCCGCTGGCTGTGGCGATACGGCCGTCAAAACTATTGGCGAGTTTGAGCGTTACAAATGGGCGCCCAAGGGTGGTTTTTGCAAAAAATCCGACGTGATCGTCTGCCGCCATTTCGGCGCAAACACCCGTTGTCACCTTGATCCCTGCAGCGCGCAGCATGTCAAATCCGGCTCCGTTCACACGTGGATCACTGTCCTGAAGCGCACCAACCACATGGCCTACACCCACGTCGATCAGGGCCTGCGCACAGGGCGGTGTTTGCCCATGGTGCGAACAAGGTTCCAAGGTGACGTACACCGTTGCACCGCGTGCCGCATCCCCCGCCTGTGCCAGTGCCATTGTTTCCGCATGGGGGCGTCCGCCTGGCTGCGTAAACCCGCGTCCAACAATTCGTCCATCCTGCACAATCACGCATCCCACAGCGGGATTGGGCCATACGCGCCCAAGCCCACGCCGCCCAAGGGCAAGCGCATGCGCCATGAACCGTTCGTGGGACATCGACTATTCTTCTTCTGCTGTTTTTGGACGCAGTTCGGAAACGAATTTGTCGAAATCATCTGCCTCTTGAAAGTTTTTATAGACTGAGGCAAAGCGCACATAGGCCACCGTATCGATACGGGCCAAGGCCTCCATCACAATTTCACCGATCATTTTGGACTGAATGTCGGTTTCACCCATGCTTTCCAAACGACGTACGATACCAGAAATCATCTGTTCCATACGTTCATGCTCGACAGGGCGTTTTTGTAGCGCGATGCGAATAGACCGCTCTAATTTCTCGCGTTCAAAATCCTCGCGGCGCCCATTAGATTTGATCACGACCAAGTCGCGTAACTGCACGCGTTCATAGGTGGTGAAGCGGCCTCCACAGGCAGAACAAAATCGACGACGACGGATTGAAACGTGATCCTCAGCTGGCCGTGAATCCTTGACCTGAGTGTCGATATTCCCACAAAACGGACAACGCATGCCTGCACCTTTCATAATCTTTAGTCGTTTTGACACCACTCAAGGGTCATCACATAAACTTATCCACAGCCACTATAGGGCATCCCCTACGATTTGGGTAGACCCGAATTTCTGTCGCTAGATTTAGAAAGAGGTGTAGGCTGACGACCTATCCAAGGGTTGCGATTACGCAACGATGTTGCGGCGCATCACGGTGTTCAAATAAATATATTCCCTGCCATCGACCCAATGCCAAGCGCCCTTCCATCACAGGGATCTGAATGGATACGGGTAACATCGCCGCCTTAATATGCGCAGGCATATCATCATCCCCTTCAAAGCGGTGGGTTAGGTAGTGCATTGAGGGATCATTTGCAGGTGGAACAAGCTTGCGAAAGTAGTTGGTTAAATCCGTGCGTACCTCTGGGTCTGCGTTTTCCTGAATCAAAATGCTGGCTGACGTATGCTGAATAAAAAGTGTCAGCACACCAGAACCTTGCACCCAAGCCGTCACCTGATCCGTGAATTCGTAGAGGCTCTGACCATTGGTTTGGATTTTAAAGGCGGTCTGCATCATTGTTCAAAATCACAAACAGAGCACCCAAATTTGAATGCCCTGGTGAAATTTATTGGTCTAGGAAGGACCGTAATTTACGCGATCTGCTTGGATGTTTCAGCTTGCGAAGCGCTTTCGCCTCGATCTGGCGGATACGTTCTCGCGTCACGCTGAACTGTTGGCCCACTTCTTCCAATGTGTGGTCGGTGTTCATACCAATCCCGAAGCGCATACGCAAAACACGTTCCTCCCGTGGGGTAAGAGATGATAGGACGCGTGTTGTGGTTTCCTTTAGATTTTCTTGGATGGCACTGTCTAATGGAAGGATTGCGTTTTTATCCTCGATGAAATCACCCAATTGGCTGTCTTCTTCGTCCCCAATTGGTGTTTCCAGTGAAATCGGCTCTTTCGCGATTTTCATAACCTTGCGCACTTTTTCCAGCGGCATTTGCAGTTTCTCTGCTAATTCCTCTGGTGTTGGTTCGCGGCCAATTTCATGCAGCATTTGACGCCCGGTGCGGACCAATTTGTTAATCGTTTCGATCATATGTACAGGAATACGAATTGTACGCGCCTGATCCGCGATCGAACGTGTGATCGCCTGACGGATCCACCATGTCGCGTAGGTCGAGAATTTATACCCACGGCGATATTCAAACTTATCCACCGCCTTCATCAAACCGATGTTCCCCTCTTGGATCAGATCTAAGAACTGAAGACCGCGGTTGGTGTATTTTTTGGCAATCGAGATCACAAGACGCAGGTTCGCCTCAACCATTTCTTTCTTGGCCTGACGCGCTTCTTTTTCACCTTTTTGCACTTGGGAAACAATGCGGCGGAATTCAGAGATATCCAAACCAACATACTGACCAACTTGCGCCATGTCAGAGCGCAAATCTTCTGCTTTCTCGCGCGAGCGTTCTATGAACATCTGCCAACCACGGCCAGTTTTTTCGGCCATATCATCTAACCAACTGGGGTCTAGTTCGCGTCCGCGATATTCTTCTATAAACTCGCGGCGGTTGATGCGCGCTTGGTCGGCCAATTTCACCATAGCACTGTCAATTTGCATAATCCGACGGTTGATACCATAGAGCTGATCAATCAAAGCCTCGATACGGTTATTATGAAGGTGCAGTTCATTCACCAAATCCACAATTTCGGACCGCAGGGATTGATAGGTCTCCTCTTCTTTATCCGTCATTGCAGCACCTTCATTTAAGGTCGCGGAAATACGGATGTCTTGCATTTCGGACAAAGCCTCATAATCGATGGCAATGCGTTCTAGCGTTTCCAAAACCTTGGGCTTTAATGCCGCTTCCATTGCAGCTAATGACATGTTTGACTGCTCGTCTTCATCATCATCATCGTCTTTCGAAATCGGATTACCGTCTGCGTCGTATTCAGGTTCTTCTGTTTTGTTGGCCGCTGCGGGAGCCGCACCCGTGCTGTCGATAACAGGTTCAACACCATCTTCGTCCATTTGATTGCCAAATGTCGCCTCAAGATCGATCACATCGCGCAATAGAATGTCTTCGCTCAGCAATTCTTCGCGCCAGATGGTAATCGCTTGGAAGGTCAATGGACTTTCGCAAAGGCCCAGGATCATCGTATTACGCCCAGCCTCGATCCGCTTGGCAATGGCTATCTCACCTTCACGACTGAGAAGTTCAACAGACCCCATTTCGCGCAAATACATTCGCACAGGATCATCGGTGCGATCCAGCTTTTCTGTTTCACCTGTGGAAACCGCAACATCTTTGGTGCCTGTTGTGACTAAATCCGTTGGGCCGCGATCTTCGTCTTCGACTTCATCATCCTCGATGATGTTGATACCCATTTCCGACAGCATCGACATTACATCTTCGATCTGCTCAGAAGACACCTGATCCGGTGGCAAAACAGTGTTCAACTGATCGTATGTAATGTAACCCCGCTCACGCGCCTCGGCGATCATACGCTTAATTTGCGCTTGGCTCATATCAAGGGAAACTTCTGTTTCCTGATCATCCGTTTTGCGATCTTCGTTCTCAGAAGCGGCCATTTAGGTCTCCTAACTTGGGCAAAGCGATTCGATTTATAGAATCAATAACGATTTGTTGTGATTCGGACACCCTCTTAGCCTTATTTCTTTGGCGAATCTTTGCCAATTCATCATTTTTTTGTTTTTTGAAATCGGATTGCGCCGATAAGGCCATCTAATTTATTGCGCTCATCGCGGCTGATTCGTGCGCCGTTGTCGGCAACGTCATATTGCGTTTGGTCATCTTGGTCCGCGCGTTGTGCACGATTTGCGGCATCCGCCGCCTGCCCTAGACGATGAAATACCCATTCATCTAGGCCATCTTCAGGGATTTGCGAACTTTCCTGAATTTCAGCTTCTAACCCGCGATGGGCTCCCAATTTACCTAATTCCTCATTCATTGTCAGACGGGCCGTATCAATGTCGCCCGACCGACGCAAACACGGCACCACCTTTAGGTGGCCAAGGGCCATGAATTTTTCAAGTGGATCCACCCCCAAATTTTCGGACAGAACCTCGGTTGGGTCAAATTCCAAATCATGGGAATGGCGCATCAATATCCGCAACATCGATGGATGATCACTATGTTCAAAATCTAACATCGCCAATTCGTCCATATATTCGTACACCAATTCCGGATAGCGAATTAGGATGGCCAAAATCACCGCCTCGCGCAGATACTGTGCAACATCTCCTTCCCCTGCCGCCAAAACAGATCCCTTGGTCGATGACCCCGCTTGCTGAGGAACATTGCGTGTGGACCCGAACTTGAAGGAACGCGCAGCACGAAAAAAATCCCAACGCAAATCTTTGATTGATTGGTCATAATGTGAACGCAGGTTTTGATCCTGAATTTGGCTGGTCGAGCCGCGAAGACGCTTGTCCAAGGCCGCCTTTCGATCTGGGCTGTCAAAGGTTTGGCTTTCGGTTTCACGCCGCCACAGCAATTCAACCAATGGCATCGCATTATGCAAAATGGCTTGCACAGCACCTGCCCCTTTGGCAGACAACAGATCATCGGGATCCTGTCCCTCGGGCATCAAAGCAAACCGCAATGCGCGCCCCGTTTGCAAAAGTGGCAGGGCCAAATCAATCAAACGATAGGCCGCGCGCAAACCTGCCTTATCCCCATCCAGCGCAACGATGGGTTCAGGAGTGATTTGCCACATCATCGCCAGTTGGTTTTCGGTGATTGCTGTTCCCAGTGGCGCAACCGCCCCTTCAAATCCAGCGCGCACCAGTGCAATCACGTCCATGTATCCTTCGGCAATAATCAAGGGATGACCCCGTCCCACAGCTGCACGTGCAGGCCCGTGATTATAAAGGCTGCGCCCCTTATCAAACAGAATGGTTTCGGGTGAGTTGAGGTATTTTGCCCGCGCATTCGGGTCCATCGCGCGACCGCCGAAGGCCACACAGCGACCTCGCGCGTCGCGAATGGGATACATAATGCGACCACGAAACCGATCATAGCTGATTCCGCCATCTTCGGGTTTGATGACCAGTCCTGTATCGACCAACTGCTGCTCGGAAATTCCGCGCCCCATCAGCGCAGATTTCAAACCGGTGCGATCATTTGGAGCAAAGCCAATTTCAAATTGCGTCAACGCGTCGCCATTTAATCCACGATGACTCAGGTAGGCCCGTGCATCCGCCGCAACACCCGTTTTCAATACCATTTGGAACCACCGCACGGCTTCATCCATAACGTCGGCCAGTTCTTTGCGTCGATCCGCCTTTTCTGCCATTTTGGGATCGGGTTTAGGGACACTCATTCCCGCCTCAGAGGCTAGGATTTCAACAGCCTCCATGAACTCAACATTTTCAGTTTCTTTGATAAACCCAATAGCATCCCCTTTGGCTTGACAGCCAAAGCAATAATAAAACCCCTTGGTGTCCTGCACGTGGAATGACGCGGTTTTTTCCTGATGAAACGGACATGGTGCCCAATAATCGCCTTTGCCCTGATTTGATTTGCGCATGTCCCATGACACCTTGCGCCCAACAATTTGTGATATGGGCACACGTGTGCGCAGTTCATCAAGGAATCCGGGTGGCAGGCTCATTGTGAAAATATGAGGGGCGCGCGGTGCGAAGTCTAGGGGGATAAACGGATTTTTCGCCATTGCGTCGATCGCGCGAGCGTTTTAATTGAGTTAAACTATGCCCGCGACGCAATATATCGCATGGCGCGATCAATATCATGGACCATGGTTTTTGCCATCGAGCGGAACCCATAGATATCAAAACTATTGTCACTTACACGGTGGTAAATCACATTCATATGTTGCAGTTGGGAACGCACCACCTGTCCCTTTTTCATAGACTTCAGGCGCATGTCCACACTGCTAAGGCGGGCAAGGACCGCTTCGACATCTGCGCCTTTCAAGTTCAAAACACACCAACTGTCGCTTTGATCCACGATTGCTGCGTAGTTTGACAGGTCTGCATGTGGTTGTGGGCCCACCAAAAACACCGATGGCCCCGCCCATATCGCACGTGCGCCAACGCGCCCCGTGGCCTGCCCCGTTTTGGGCAGAGCCATACTATGATGCTCTTTCAGTATCGAAGAAAGCGCATCCACATGGCCCTCAAAGCAGGCAATAGATGTGATGGCCGCCGGAACAACTTCACTCAGTTCCATCGTGCCGACAGAGAGTGGAACCAGGCCCTCGGCCGGAGATTTTGCAACGAGTTTAAGCACGAAGGCGTCCTCCCTCTGGATCAAAGGCGACAGGATCAATCACCTCGCATACGGCCTCAACACCGCGCAGGTGATCGACCATTTTCACATGCTCGCCAACACGGTTTGGACCATTGCGCAGAAACCCAAGCCCCATGGAATGCCCCAACGTGGGGGAATATCCAACCGATGTGATATACCCCTGATCGTTCACACGTGTGGCCGCGTCGCCCTCATTAAACAAATGCGCCCCAGCGGTCAGTTGTTTGACTGTTCCAACGGGTTTTAATCCAACCAAGCGCTCGCGATCTGGATCAATCATACCCGGACGGGCCGCCGCCGTTTTTCCGATACAATCCTTGTTCGCGCTAATCATGCGCTCCATACCGATATCAAAGGCTGTGGTGCGCCCATGAATTTCGGCGTGTGTAATGAACCCTTTTTCGATGCGCAGCATGTTCAACGCCTCCATCCCATACGCACCACCGCCCAATTCCTTGGCCTTGGCCACCAGCAATCTAAACAGGCTTTCGCCGTAACGCGCAGGTACGGCAACCTCATAACCCATTTCACCGCTGAAGGAGATGCGGAACAAACGCCCTGGAACGCCCATGACATCCATGGCCGCGCATTGCATAAACCCAAAGGCATCATTGCTAATGTCATCCTCAACAAAATTGCTAAGCAAATCACGCGCCTTGGGTCCCGCAACGGCAAATTGTGCCCATTGTTCGGTGACGGAAATGAAACTTACATCAAATTCGGGATGCAGGCATTGAGTGACGAAATCCAGATGCCGCATCACCAAACCCGCTGCGGCAGTTGTGGTTGTCATCACATAGTGATTTTCACCCAAGCGCGCAGTTGTACCATCATCCATCACATGCCCATCTTCACGCAGCATCAACCCATAACGCACGCGCCCGATCTTAAGCGTGCTGAACATATTGGTGTAGATGAAATCCAAGAGTTTGGCGGCATCTTTGCCCTGAATGTCGATTTTTCCCAAGGTCGACACATCACACACACCGACATTTTCACGCACCATCAAGACCTCACGATCACAGGATTGACGCCATGAGGTTTCGCCATGTTCGGGGAAATAGCTGGGGCGATACCAAAGGCCCGCTTCGATCATTGGGGCGGCCATTTCTTTTGAAACGGCGTGGGACGTGGTGAAGCGTTCGGGTGCAAACCCCATACCACGCGCTTCGCCTCCCATGGCGGCAATCGCAACAGGGGAATAGGGGGGACGGAAGGTTGTGGTTCCCGTTTCCGGAATGCCCCGCCCCGTCGTATCTGCCAGCAACGCCAACGCCGCGACGTTAGAATTTTTACCCTGATCCGTCGCCATCCCTTGGGTGGTGTAGCGTTTCATATGTTCGACAGAGCGGAAGTTTTCTTGGGCCGCCTGTTTGATATCCTTCACAGTGACATCGTTTTGATAATCCAACCATGCCCGCGCCTTGCCCGGAACCGCCCACAGCGGTTCAATCGCATATGCCGCATTTTCCGCAGCGGGTAGCGGATCTGAAGGTGTGGCTTTCCCCAAATCACCCGCAACACGCACGGCGATATACTGTGCGCTTTCAAAACAGGCAGCTGTAGACATGTGGCCCGCTGCCGAACCCACAACGGACATCCCCGGAATTGATCCCGCGGTCGGAACAAAGCTGGCGATAGTTTCATTCCATGTCGGACGACCATTCATGTGACAGGTCATGTGAACCGTCGGGTTCCACCCACCAGAAACCGCTAAACAATCTGCGGCGATGCTGTGGTTTCGTCCACCGTCGGTGATCTGAACCGATGATAGACCCAGTCGCCCTTTAGTGTCCGTTACATGCGCCCCACGATAAATCGGGAAATTCCCCTCAATCGCTGCATCTGCGCGCGCATCCACATAGGCCGCAACCTCGACCCCCGCCGCAGACAAATCATGTGCCGTACGAAAGGCATTGTCGTTATTGCCAAATACTACCACACGTTTCCCAGTCGCAACACCATAGCGGTGCAAATAACTGCGCACGGCACCCGCTTGCATGATCCCAGGACGGTCGTTGTTTGCATAACCAATGGTGCGCTCCAATGCACCCGCCGCCAATACCGCACGTTTCGCATGAATACGCCAAAAAGTTTCCAGTGGGCAATCTCCACTCCGATCATTCATGTGATGGGACACACGTTCAACCGCGCCATAGGTGCCGCCATCATAGGCGCCCGTGACAGTTGTGCGCGTCATTAGGCGCACGTTGTCCATTTGATCCAATTTAGCAACTATCTCGGCCGCCCAATCCGCGGCTGGTTTGCCGCCGATTTGATCCGCTTCGCTATTCAGGCGTCCGCCCATGCGGAAATCTTCGTCCGCAAGGATCACGTCCAATCCCGTTTGCGCCAATTGATAGGCGGCCCATAATCCCGCAGGGCCCGCACCGATCACCAAAACATCGCAATGGGCGAATGCGCGTTCATATGTATCCTCATTCGGTTTTTCACTCAGCGCACCCAAACCAGCAGCGCGGCGAATGACGGGTTCGTATATTTTTTCCCAAAACGCCCGCGGCCACATAAAGGTTTTGTAATAAAAACCCGCCGACAAAAACGGCGCCGTCAGGTCATTTACCGAGAGCAGGTCATATTTTAGGCTGGGCCAACGGTTTTGGGAATTGGCCTCAAACCCATTGTAGATTTCCTGAACCGTTGCGCGCACATTAGGGTCCTGATGCACGCCTGAACCAACAGTGACAATTGCGTTTGGCTCTTCACTACCCGCGCTCAGGATACCGCGGGGACGGTGATATTTGAAAGACCGCGCCACCAAACGCACGTCATTGGCCAAGAGTGCTGAGGCCAACGTATCGCCCTGAAAACCGCCATAGGTTTTACCATCAAAGCGGAAACTGACGGCATTGACGCGATCAATTTGTCCATAATCAGAAAGCCTCATCGCTGCTCTCCTTTTACCTTGGATGCAAGCTCTGCGCCCAAGACCTCGTGGGTGACGGTATTGCGTGTCACGACCAACCAATTTGAACAGCCTGCTTCGTGATGCCACAAATCGCTTGTGACGCCCGCAGGGTTGTCGCGATTGTGAATATAATCATTCCACACCGCATCCCCTGCATCAGGATCAGGGCGGTTCAGTGCCAATGCATCGCCCTGATAATAAAACTCACGTCTGTCACGTTCCCCACAAATGGGACAAGGAATACGCATTACTCGCTCCTAGTGTAAGTTGTGCTGAGACCCAGTGGCCTCTTCGTCCATCAAACCATATCCCGTTTGGAACCGATCCAAACGGAAGCGCGCCGCAGGTTGATGATGACAATCTGTTGCAATCAAATGCGCATAGCTAAAGCCTGATCCAGGCACGGCCTTAAACCCGCCATAACACCAGCCACAATTTAGATAGAGCCCATCAATATCCGTTTTATCGATGATCGGGGATCCATCGGGTGACATATCCATGATACCCCCCCAAGAGCGTAGAACCTTGGCCTTGCCGATCATGGGCATCAGGCTCATACCCGCCTCCATCACGTGTTCCATCATGGGCAGGTTGCCACGCGATGCGTAGGAGGCATAAAAATCAATGTCACCACCAAAAACCAAACCGCCCTTATCCGATTGGCTGATATAAAAATGGCCCATCCCGAATGAAATGACATGATCAATGACGGGCTTGATCCCCTCGGTCACAAAAGCCTGCAAAACATGGCTTTCAATCGGTAGGCGCATGCCCGCCAGCGCCGCTGTCTGGCTGGAACGGCCCGCCGTGGCCAAGGCAATTTTCTTCGCACGGATTGTGCCGCGGCTGGTTTCAACACCGCGCACCTTTCCGTTTTCGATGTTGATGCCTGTAACCTCGCAATTCTGGATCAAATCAACACCACGCTGATCGGCACCGCGTGCGAATCCCCATGCCACTGCATCATGGCGTGCCGTCCCCCCACGAGGATGGTAAAGGCCGCCGTAAATCGGGAAACGTAGGCTGTCAAAGTTCAGATAGGGGATCATGTCGCGCACCTGATCGCGGTTCATCAGGATCGCATCATCCCCTTGGTTCACCATGGCATTGCCCCGACGGGCAAAGGCATCGCGTTGACCATCGGAATGGAACAGATTGATGATCCCGCGTTGGGAATGCATCACGTTATAATTCAACTCATCCTCTAACTGTTCCCAAAGTTTCAGTGAATGTGAATAAAATTCGGAATTTCCAGGCAGGCCATAGTTTGCCCGCACAATCGTGGTGTTACGCCCGACGTTTCCGCCGCCGATATATCCACGCTCCAGAACCGCAACATTGGTGATGCCATGGTCCTTGGCCAGATAAAACGCCGTGGACAGACCATCCCCGCCGCCACCCACAATGACAACATCGTATTCATCCTTGGGATCAGGATCACGCCAATGCGCACTCCACCCCTTGTTGCCAGTCAAACCCTCTTTCAGAATGCGAAGCGCGGAAAAGCGCATAGCCGTCTCCTTTGTCCATTGACGCAGA
>Ga0181607_10003354_pt1 | contig 13970 bp, 12 predicted proteins | sample 041ome_9_FD_132420 | JGI IMG/M metagenome (GOLD analysis project Ga0181607, IMG submission 132420) | Coastal salt marsh microbial communities from the Groves Creek Marsh, Skidaway Island, Georgia - 041413US metaG (megahit assembly) | ecosystem: Environmental > Aquatic > Marine > Intertidal zone...
CAACGAAGTGCCTGCCGGTGAAATCGGCGCGCTGGTCATCAAAACGCCGCTGCCTCCCGGCACGTTTCCAACACTTTGGAACGCCCATGACCGTTATATGTCCGCCTATTTCAATAACTTCCCCGGATATTATGAGACGGCGGACGCAGGCTATATTGACGAAGACGGCTATATCTTCGTCATGGCCCGGACGGATGACATCATCAATGTCGCTGGCCACAGGCTTTCAACTGGCGGCATGGAGGAAGTGTTGTCTGCCCACAAGGATGTGGCTGAATGCGCTGTCGTTGGCGTCGCGGATCAGTTGAAAGGGCAAACGCCTGTTGGCTTCCTGGTGCTGTCCAGTGGTGTGAACCGGCCACGCGAAGAAATCCAAAGCGAATGCGTCGCCATGGTCCGCAATAAGATTGGCCCTGTCGCAGCTTTCAAAAGCGCCATCGTGGTTGACCGGTTGCCGAAAACGCGATCCGGCAAGGTTTTGCGCGGCACGATGCAGAAGATTGCTGACTGCCAGACGTTCAAAATGCCTGCCACCATCGACGACCCCGAAATCCTGGCGGAAATCGAGGATGCGCTAAAATTGGCAGGTTACGCGAAGGCCTGAATTTGCTTAGGCGACGGGATTACGGCGCTTTAGCAGCGTCTTAATTTCGCCGTCCATGCAAAGCTCATCCCGTTGATTGTGCACGGTCGAGCGCAGCACGACGACGCCAGTCGTGCGCCCAGATTCCAGCCCAACGACTTCCAACATCGGATATGTGGTATCGCCGGAGAACACGGGCGCTTTGAACTTGGCGGATACTTCAACAACCGCCTTCAATGAGTCCTGCACCACAAAGGGAAAGTCACCGGCGCCCGGTGCGGCTTGGATCAGCACCTGCAGGCCGTGGGCCAGCAGACCCGGGAACCCCAAACTGCGGCAATATTCAACGTCATAGTGGATTGGGTGATTGTCGCCGCTGGCCAATTGGAAGGCGGCAAACAGCGCATCGGTTTGGGTGCGCGATGGGTTCAGAAAGCGCTCGCCGATCTCGAAATCTTCAAAATAGCGCTGTTCGGGAACTTTGTTGCCGCGCCAGGGGCGGGCTTCCGCTTCGCTCATCAGTACAGGCCTTCTTTATAGGCAATTTCAATGCTGGCTTGCTGCGCTTCGCCATCCATGCCGCCAGCTTGATCGGCGATCATCTGGCCAAGTGATGGGAAAGATTTCCGCTCAATTTGAACCTCTGGATCCCAAAGTTTTGAACGAATCAACGCCTTGGCACAGTGCAGATAGATCTCCCGCGCGTGGATCACGAGGCCGGATTTAGGCGCCCATCCATTGATCGCAGCAGCGCCGAGTGCGGGATGATCTTCCACGACTTCCGCCGTGCCATTCACCCTAAGCGTCTCATTCACGCCCGGCAGGAAGAAGATCAGCGCCACTTCAGGGTTGGCAACAAGATTGCTCAACGTATCCAGCCGGTTATTGCCGGGCCGGTCCGGCAGTAACAGCGTCGTGTCATCCAACACCTGCACAAAACCCGGTGGATCGCCCCTGGGCGAGCAATCCAGATGGCCATCAGGTGAGGAGGAGGAAATCACCAGGAATGGCGAGAGCGAAATGAAGTGACGGCAGTGCGGATCAAACTTGTTGATCACCTTCTTCAGCGCCCGCTCCGAAGGCTCTTTCCCGTAGAACTCACGAAGATCAGTCTCGTCATCAATCCGTTTCATCGCGGATAATCCCCTTCTGGCGGATTCGCCGATGATGCCGTCCGCCAGCCCGGCACACAAGCCGGGACAAAGCGGGCATTGGGCTTGTTGCGAAACCAACCTTCGTGAAACACTGTTCGTCACCCCACACTAGGAGTTTCCTTCATATGGCTCAGCCAAATCTGATTGCAGTCGCCGGTGCTAGCGGGCTTGTCGGGTCACACATCACGCGGGAAGCTTTGGCGCGGGGATATCGCGTGAACGGAACACTGCGCGACGCAACTGCGCCCACTAAGGCACCTTATCTGAAGGGCTTGCCCGGGGCTGCGGATCGCCTGCAATTGTTCAGTGGAGACATGAGCGACGAGGCCGCGTTTGATGCCCCACTAAAGGGTGCGGATTGCGTCTACATCGCCTGTCTGATTCCGGTCTATGCCGGGCCAACGGGCAAGCGCGCGGTGGATATGGATGATGCAGAGGGTGAGCGGGACATTATCTTGCCCACGGTCAATGGCTGTCTGAACATCATGCGCGCCGCGATCCGCCAGGGTGTCAAAACAATCGTGATTTGCAGCAGCACCAGCAGCACAAACCCGATTCCATCTGTGCCAGTGAAGAACGAAGTCGATCACTGGTCAGATGCAGATGAGCAGCGCCGCGCGAAGAAATATACATCCGCCACCAAGACCGTGATGGAACAAGCCGCAATGGCCTTAGCGGCTGCCCACGATGTCCGCCTGTCTATCCTGCTGCCAACAGGCATGTACGGCCCGGTTATTCTGCCAGAGCATATGCAAGGCAACCCGCAAGTATGGCTGAAGCGGCTGATTGAAGGGGGCGAAGGTCGGCATCAGCAAATTCCGAATAATTCCAGCTCCATGATCCATCTACATGATCTGGCAGCACTTTTCCTTGCGGCTTATGAGAACCCCGCAGCGTCAGGCCGCTACTTCGGCGTCTACGACAGTTGGCATTGGCAAGACATCTATGCCGAGCTGCAAAAGCTCCTACCCACAATGCAAATGCCCGCTCCAATTGAGGGAACTCCGGTCACACCGACAGGCTTTGACACCACACGGCGCGACAGCCTGGGCGTCCCTGTACGGGACATCCCGACGCTACTGAAAGATACTGTGGAGTGGCTGAAGACCGATCCGTTTAAGGCCTAGAACAGCCACACGGCTCTAGACTGGTCCCGGACCTGGAATACAGCCGGTGGCGGGGCGAGATCATGCTTGCGGGCATAGAGGAGCTTCTTGGCGGTTTTCATATTGGTGAACAGGATGGAATCGCCCACCGCCATGGATTTCGCTGCTGTGAAGTCACTCAGCGCTGCTTCATACCAGCCGAGCCGCGCATAAGCGACACCGCGGTTATTGTGCGCGATGGATTGGTCACCCGCCCCAAGTGTGCCCTTAGAGAGTGCTACTGAATAATGATACGCAGCCGTCTCATGGCGGCCTTCTTCAGCCGCCGCCAACGCCCGATCGAGCGGGTTGCCGCTGTCGCCGCTGAATGCTGCAAGCAGCACTGCAGCACCAAGTACCAAAATCATCTGCATAGACCTTGCCCTCTTGGCTATCCCGCAAACGTAACGTCATTGCGCCTACTTAGCGTCCAATGAGTTTACCCTAAGAACCATATCGCAAGTGTGCTGCCAAATGGCTTAAGACTGTGGTTTATTTTTAACCTGAACCCAGCGAAAGGCGCAACTCACGGCAATACCTGGATCATCGCTTTCGCCTTTGCGGTCAAGGCCTCACCGTATACTTCAACGGCCAGGGCGTGGTTAATGCGCCCATCTGCAAGGTCCGCTGCGAGCGCCGCAATTGGTCGATCCGCTGGTGCCCCATACCCGCCTCCACCCGGCGTTTCGAGGCGGACGCGTGCGCCAGCAGCAAGTGCGATCCGCCGTTGCTTCGTGTCCATAATCTGCGGATTAGCGGTGTCTGGATGCAGGATGACCCTGGCCCGGCCGCCTTCCCCACCGCCATGTGCACCCGACGGTGCCGTTTTAAAATTGTCGCCCCGGCTGGAGAAACTGGCCGGCGCGCCAACGGCTTCCAGTTCCCGCGCGATTCCCATGCCACCGCGCATGGCACCCGCCCCGCCAGACCCTTCAACCAACGCGTATTCCACTACCCGCAGCGGATGCGAATTCTCTACCGCTTCAGCCGGCGTATTCAGTGAATTGGTGATATGGCAATGCGCGCCATCCATGCCGTCAGCATCCGTTAGCGCACCATTCCCACCGCCAATGGTCTCCAAATACACATACGGGCGACCATCAGCGCCATCACCGCCAAACACCATGGACGCCAGGATATCATGGCTGGCAGCCATAGCCCGGGAGGCCGGCAAGGCAGGCTGCAACGCACCGAAGATCGCACTCGCCAATTTCTGGCATGTGGTGGTGCGCGCGCCAACTGCAGCCGGGAAGTGCGGGTTCAGGATTGTACCTTCCGGAATGCGCAACTGGATGGCATCAAACAGGCCACTATTCGGCGGCAAGTCAGGATCAAGCAGCGCTTTCACAGCATACCCAACCGTCGCCATTACGCCGGAGGGCAGCAGATTGAACCCGCCCCTGGACTGCGGGCCAGAGCCTGCAAAATCCAACGACAACACATCCCCCACCACATGCAGCGTCGCACGGATCGGCAAGGGGTCGCCGCCAAGACCGTCATCATCCATCCAAACGGTGTGGCTGTATTCACCATCCGGCAGCGCCAGGATCGCGGCACCTAATCTACGGCGGGCATAGGCTAACAAAGCATCTGCGAGGACCGCCGTTGCAGGCCCACCCTCCTTCGCCGCCAGGTCAGCCATGCGCTTTGCACCAAAGGCTGAGACAGCGATCTGAACATCAAGATCCAGAATGCGAATTTCAGGCTCTCGCGTATTGTGGGCGATCAATTCAATCAGCCCGCGGTCTGTCTCACCAGCGCGGACAACTTGGGTGGCCGGAATGCGAATGCCTTCCTCAAAGATAGAAGCCGCATCTGGCGCAATAGAACCCGGCGTTGGCCCACCAACATCCGTGTGATGGCCTATGCAAGCGGCGAAATATTGAACGCGCCCTTCCACAAATACCGGCTGCACGATGGAGATATCGTTCAGGTGCGTGCCTGCGCACAAGTAAGCATCATTGGCGATAAAGGCATCGCCCGGCTGCATGCGCTCCAACGGGAATTTGTCGACAATCGCGGCGACTGCACCAAAAAGCGACCCCAGATGGATGGGAATATGTGCAGCTTGCGCAATTAGCCGCCCATCTGCCGCAAACAAGGCCGCCGAACAATCCCGGCGTTCCTTGATATTCGGCGAAAACGAGGACCGCACCAGCCGCCGCCCCATTTCCTCCGCGATCGCTAGAAGACGGTTCGAGAAAACTTCGAGCTGGATGGCGTCAGCGCGTGGGAGCGTTTGGGAACTGTTGGTCATTGGCGCTCTTTGCATCTGGACTGAGACAGCGACGGACGAGAGCTCGCAGACTATCCCCTCACCCCGCCCGCACCAACTTACCCGGAAGTGCTCCTGTCGCCTCCCCATTTTCAAAAATCGGCGTGCCGGAAACGATGGTGGTCACATACCCTTCCGCCCGCTGCACTAACCGGCGCCCGCCTGCAGGCAGATCAAAGATCACCTCCGGACGGCGAATTTGCAGGGCGTCATAGTCAATGATGTTTACGTCCGCTTTCAGGCCTTGTTTCAGCCGCCCACGGTCCTTGAAACCGAAGAAATCTGCGGTCTCACTGGTTAGCCGCCGAACCGCCCATTCCACAGGAAACTTACCGCCGCGCGTGCGATCACGCGTCCAGTGGGTCAGCATGAACGTGGGCATAGAGGCATCGCAAATCTGGCCGCAATGGGCACCGCCATCACCAAGGCCGATAATGGTCGCCTCGTCCTGCATCATCTCATGAACGGGCTCTAAGTCGCCGGTAACGAAATTCGTGACCGGGAATAACAGCATGCCACCGCCGTCACCTTCCGCCATGAAATCATAGACGAACTCCTGCGGGGTCTTGTTCGCCAGACGCGCCGCCTCTTCAACCGCCGCTTCTGGCTTTGGCTCATACTCTGGCGGATCATTCAGCACATACATCCGGTCCCACCGGCTCGCGATAGCCCGCTGCAAAGGTGGGAGCTTGTTTAGAAGCACGTCCGAATTTTCTTCACCCAGAATTTGCGCGCGAATTTCCGGGTCTTTCAGTTTGGCGAGACGCTCAGCCTGCGGCATCCCTTCCAAGCTGGCGAAAGTTGGGCGGCCACTGAACGGTGTCAGCGACGTAGAGAATCCAAGGATGATCCCAACGGCGCGGCCCGCAATCTGCGCTGTCACATCAGCACCAGCATCCCGGGCTTCATGCACATTGCCCATCAGCCGCTTCCATCGCTCTGGGTCGGAATACCGGTCTGTCATCAAGAACCACAGCGGACGCCCTGATTCCTGGCCAACCTGTTTCATCCATGCAAATTCTGCGGATTCGTCCTCGAAGTCATTCAGCATGCCATAGGCACCATGGTCGACGGTGCCGAAGGCTTTGCCAATGCCGATCAATTCATCGAATGCTGCATAGCGGCCCGGTACGCGCTCCCCCTTGGTGGTGCGGTGGCTTTCGGTACGCGACGTAGTGAAGCCGAACGCGCCCGCCTTCAGTGCCTCTTCTGTCAGCCGCTGCATTTCGGCGATGTCTTCTTCCGTCGCGTCTTCGAAATCGATCGCGCGCTGGCCCATCACATAAACCCGGAGAGGATGATGCGGCATCTGAGCGCCGATATCGATCGCACGGGGCTGGCGTTCCAACGCATCCAAGAACTCTGGAAAGCTTTCCCAGTCCCATTTCAGGCCTTCAGACAACACGATGCCTGGGATATCCTCAACGCCTTCCATCAGGTCGATCAGCGCGTCGTGGTCTTGGGGCTTACAAGGGGCGAAGCCGACGCCGCAATTGCCGAAAAGCACGGTTGTCACGCCATGCCAGGAGGACGGCGCCAGCATCGGGTCCCAGGTGGCCTGACCGTCATAATGGGTGTGAACATCAACCCAACCTGGCGTTACAAGCAGACCTTTCGCATCAATTTCGCGCTTGCCGGGGCCAACTTCACCACCAACTTGAACGAGCTTGTCGCCGTCAATGGCAACGTCGCCAAGGAAGCCCTCTGCGCCCGTTCCATCAATGATCGTGCCACCGCGAATGACGATATCATGCATGCCCTTGCCTCCAGCCTTGTTGTCCAAGCAGATAGGCTAGGACTGAAACGCTTGGTGTTGCAAGCACAGAACCGCAGAAACCTGCCAATAGATCGCCAGAGAAAGCTAAGGGATGTGGGTGATCAATCCTGTAATTGAAGCGCCTCGCGCTGCCTATTCCACGTCCACATCGGTGCGCCGGACCGAACATGAACGCCGCCAAGATGGATATCCCGGTGCAATGAATCGAATGCGGTCGCTGTTCCTGCAAGAACGGCTTTGCCGACGGACGATAAACTGAGACGCTGAGCTAGAAACGTCTCGCGGTCGATCTTATCCCAGTAAGGAACCTGGAACTTTGGGTCGGGCGCACAGGCCAGCAGCGGCTTCTCGCCATTTGTCAGGTCGGCAACATGTTGAAAAAACCTAAGGTCACCGCCGAATAGCCATCGTTCCTGGTCCATAACCTGCCCGAATGCAGCCCCGGGCCGTGCTTCACCGGCGGCAACGACATCTAGCACATGTTTTTCGGACCGCATGAGGCCAGTGGCACTATCGGGGAACTCCTGAAAATGACGGTGCAATGAGGGTCGCATGAACGGTGTGACTACATCTGCGTTGGGCAAATATAGTTCAATCGCCCGTGGGTCCTTGGATCGAAACGCGGCCCATCCATCCCGTGCGCTGGCCAGCGCTGCTGCAGAAACCAGCTGACGGTCTGGCCAAAGCGTTGCAAGCTGCCTCGGCGATAATTCACCGAGACCTCTGAATCTGGGCATGCCTTCGAAAGCCCCGATGCAGATCATTTGAAGGCCAGGATGCGCGCGCTCGGGTGCAGCAAACCAATCCAAAACCTGCAGAATTTGGAGCTGATCGAGCAAATCATGCTCGAACCAGAGCACGACAGCCTCATAATCCAGCGATTGCTCGAGCGTCGCATCACGCGCCCGGAATTCATCACCGGCGGAATGTCCGGGCGCCGATAGGTAGGCAGCGCGGACTGCGCTCAATCCCGCCAAATCCAAATCTGGCGGCATAGGGCCATGATGCATCGGATCGCGCCAAGGCAACACATCACCGGCGATGCCGCTGGCCTGGATCAGTCCAGCAGCACTATCACCGTTGGTGATATGAAGGACACGCCTTGGCATCAGTCCAATTGCAGCAAGGCGCTCGTCAGATAGGCGCTTTCAGGTAGGAAGGGATGCACCGGATGATCTGGCCCAGCGCCCGCTTCACGCAGCAAACGACCGTTGCGGCCGCCGTCGCCAAGGCCATGGCGCACTTGTTCCATAAACTGCACAGCATCAACGTTATGAGAGCATGAGGCCGCGAACAGAAACCCGCCTGGGCTAACGAGGCGGCAAGCCAGACGGACCATTTTCCGATAGGCACGAAGGCCGGCAGATAGGTCTTTGCGGCTCTTCACGAATGCAGGCGGATCAACAATGACAATATCCCAGCGCATTCCAGCCTGGACGGCTTCATCCAGGAACGCGAATGCTTCAGATCGGACAGTCGTAACTTTTTCAGCCACACCGTTGCGCTTCGACGCTTCGCCCGCAAGTTCCAACGCTTGGACTGAACGATCAACCAACGTCACATCCGCCGCACCCGCCATCGCGGCATTCAGGCCAAAGCCGCCAAGATAGCAGTACACGTCAAGCACGCGCGCGCCTGCAGCCAGGTTGGCAACAGCAGCGCGATTGATACGCTGATCGAAGAACCAGCCAGTTTTCTGGCCGTCGCTTAGGTCCGCCAGGAAGACAACGCCGTTTTCGAGCAGCTCAATCGGGCCATCTAAATCGCCGACGATAATATCATCTTCATCCTTCAAGCCTTCCATCAACCGGGCGGCAGAGGCTAGGCGGATAACAATCGTGCGCGGATTAAGAACTGTCTGAATAGCAGCGATCACCATTTCACGGCGGACATCGAATGCTGCCGTGTTAATTTGCACCGCAATCACATCGCCATAGCGGTCGATGATGACGCCAGGCAGGCCATCAGCTTCCGCATGGATCAGGCGGTAGAACGGCTCTTGGAATAGCTTCTCCCGCAAAGCCAATGCTGATTGCAGGCGTGTTTCTATATAGGCTTGGTCTAAAGCAGCGTCTGGCTTGGCAGCAATCATCCGGCCAACAACGAGCGGCTTCGGATTAAAGACCGCTGTACCAACAGGCTCACCTGCGGCATTTTCAACGGTCACGAGGCTACCGGCATCCAGCGCTTTCAGCGCCGGATTTGGCTGCATCTCGTTCGAATAGACCCAAGGGTGGCCGAGTTTCAGGCGGCGGTGGCGCTTTGGCAGCAACCGGAGCCGAGGATAAGGCGATGATGTGTCTTGCATAACGCCGTTCGATAGATGGTTCGGCCCGCGACAGCAAGCGCGGGTTTCAGCATGCGACAGCGTAGGATATAAAGCCGCCAGCACTTTCATTCTGCCACGCGGGAGTTCTTCAGGTCATGGCATCCAGCTTTCAAGGGCGCAGCGTCACGGTTTTTGGCGGGTCCGGGTTTATCGGTCGATATGTCGTTAAGCGGCTCGCCAATGAGGGTGCGCGCGTGCGTGTCGCGGTGCGGGACGCAGAAAAAGCGAAATTTCTGAAGCCAATGGGGGCCGTTGGCCAAGTCGCCCCCTTCGCCGTGAACGTCACCAATGAACGCCTGGTGCGTCAGGCTGTTGATGGCACGGACGACGTGGTCAATCTGGTTGGCATTTTGGCGGAAGGCGGCAGCCAATCTTTTGACCGCATCCAAGCCGAAGCACCTGGCATCATCGCCGAGGCGGCAAAAGCCGCAGGCGTAGAGCGCTTTGTGCAAATGTCCGCCATAGGCGCCAACGGCGATAGTGAAAGCAAATACGCGCAATCTAAGGCACAGGGCGAAGCTGCGGTTAAAGCCGCCATGCCGAACGCGACCATATTGCGGCCAAGCGTCGTCTTCGGCCCAGAGGATGATTTCTTCAACCGCTTTGCCGCCATGGCCCGCCTGGCACCCACCCTCCCGCTGATCGACGGCGGTAACACCAAGTTTCAGCCGGTATATGTGGGCGACGTCGCGGATGCCGTTATGGCAGCGCTAAGTTCAGAAGACGCGGCGGGCAAGACTTATGAACTTGGCGGCCCGCATGTAATGTCCTTCAAGGAAGTGCTGGAATATGTGATGGCCGAAACAGGCCGTAAGCGCCTTCTGCTGCCGGTGCCATCCGCCATTCTGCGCCCGATTGCTGGGCTGATGGAATGCATTCCGGGCGCACCAATCACACGCGATCAATTGACCCTGCTTGAAAGCGACAACGTCGTTTCAGACGGTGCCGAAGGATTGGATACCCTTGGAATCAAACCAACTGGGATTGCCGCCGTCGCCCCAACCTATTTGGTGCGGTTCCGGGATGGCGGCCAGTTCGCCCGCAATGTCGGCGCATAGGAGAACACCATGGCTAAAACACTCGGCGCACTGATTTTCCCTGGGTATGAGCTGCTGGACATGTTCGGCCCGCTCGAAATGTTTGGCATGATGGGCGAAGAAGTCGAAATCCGCATGGTCGCCCAAACAAGTGACCCCGTAGCCAGCCGCCAAGGCCCGCAGACTGTCGTCGATGATGCATTTGGCGACCGGGATAGTTACGACATGCTGCTGATCCCGGGTGGCCCAGGGACACGGCCTGAAGTTGATAATCCGGTCCTGATTGACTGGATCAAGGCCATGACCCCAAAGGCCGCACTCACCATGACCGTCTGCACCGGCAGTGCCCTACTGGCGCGTACCGGATTGATCGACGGCAAACGCGCCACAAGCAATAAGGCCGCGTTCAAATGGGTGATGGAGCAAGGCCCAAAGGTCGACTGGATCAAGCAAGCGCGTTGGTGCGAAGATGGTGCCATCATGACGTCATCCGGCGTATCAGCCGGCATGGATATGGCGCTCGCCGCCATCGCCCGCGAATATTCCGCTGCGGACGCTGAACGCGTCGCAAACAGCACAGAATATGACTGGAAGCAGGACCCAGATTGGGACCCGTTCGCCAAAATCCACGGTCTTGTATAGGCGCAGTTTTTAGGCGCTAGAGCGCCGTGCGTCGCTTGGCGACGCACGGCGCTCTATCACATTGATTGCGGGCAATTTATCCCGATCAATCTGATTAAGATTGGTCGGGAATTGCCCGAGCGGCTTCGCGGCAAAGATACATGCTGGTTGATTTCATCGTGTGCACCGCCTCGCCACGCTGATTGCGCACTTCCCGTGCAAACTCAACAATGCCTTTGGAGCCGCTGCTGGTGCGCCGCTTGGTGACCACTTTCACTGCGACCTCCAAAGTATCACCGTGCTTCACTGGCAGGTTGACCCGCCACTCATCGGTCCCAAGCATGGCGACGATAGTGCCGTCATTCATGCCGCTTTGGCAGAGCAGCCCGCCCATAATCGCCAGGACGAGCGGGCCATGGGCGATGGGCTCTTGGTAGGGCTGCGCCTTGCAGAATTCCCAATCCACATGGGGCGCGTTGAAATCACCTGAAAGGCAGGCGAAATTCACGATGTCCGTGCTTGTGATCGTCCGCCTGGGCGTAGTGTAGGTTTCGCCAACGACAAAATCCTCAAAATACATGCCCGTTGGCTTGCGCGGCTCCATGGATGCTCTCCTGCTGTCTGCAACGTTGAAACGCTATCGTTGCAGACGTTTGAGTGCCTCCGCAACGCCGCCCACTTCCGTTACTGGCAGGGAACAGAATGTGCTGGTGCAGGCAAACGCCGCGGCTTCCGGGTAATCCGGATAATTCACATCGTGATAGGGCAGCTTACCCTCCCGCTTATCCCACCATTGCACGCGCTTGTATTCTGTCGGATATGCGAGCGCCGCCAAATGCAGTGCCGCCGCCTGCGCATCATCCTTACCACCAACAATTGTGGCTTTAACCGGCTCATGGGTGAGTTCTTGTTCCGCCAGCAATACACCTGGCAGGAAGAAATAGGCGTCCGTTACCGCAGGCGATGTCAGATAGCCCATGCCAGCCTCTGCAATGGCGCTGTAGCTGTCCTCGCCTGTGTAATATTTCATCAGGTTGAAGAAACGAACGGCGGAGACATTGTCATCCTTCTGCCGGGCCGGTTTGGGCAACATCGGATCAGGCAGAGACGCCAGGAATGCACCGGTTTCAGGATCAATGAACGTTGCCGCCATGAAATCTGCCGCACGGCCAGCATGCTCCAGCCATTTCCTGTCACCAGTAGACCGATAGAGCGCAAGGAACGCCCGGCCCATCGCCAACGTATCCACTAGGAACGGTCCGCCGGTATCGTTAGCCGCGTGATTAAATCCGCCGTCACCACGGGCGCGTTCTGTCAGCACCCATTCCACCGCGCGGATCGCCGCTGCAAGTGCCGCCTTATCGCCAGTCGCCGCGTAGTAGGCCAGTATGCCATTGGCGGCCATACCATTTTCCCGGGCATATCGGCGGGTATCGACGCCCGGATTGCCCTCAGCCAAACCCAGGGACGTATAGAACGCGCCGTTCGGGCCTGTCAGTGTCTTGGTCATAAAACCATAGACCTTATCCGCCGCCGCTTTATGTGCCGGGTCGCCCCAAACCGAATAGGCCTGGGAAAACACTGTCAGGCCGGCTTCTTGGGCGAACATCGGGTATTCGCGGAATGCGCCCGTCCAGTCGCGGGAGGGGCTGACCTGTGCGACAGCCCCTGTCTCCGCATCAATCAGCTTCATAAAGCCATCAACGGTTTTGCGCGCACGCCGCAGCATTTCAGCATCATCAGCGAAACCGCGTTCAAGTGCATAAAGGAATGTTGGGCCATCGGTGAACTTGCTGCGCCGGCCCCAGCCGCCATTTTCCTCATCCCACATCTCGTCCATGAAACCGAGAATGCGGGCGCGTTCTGCATCGCCAAGCTGTGTGGCTTTGGAGAGAGGGCGTTCCGGGCCGCCAAGACTGCCATATTGAACGGGGCTTGGGTCAACGATGATTTCTTTGATAATCGCCATGAAACGCGGCGGGGGCACATAACCGCGGAGCTTCACAATTTCCGTCCCATCCGGCCCAAATACAACAGTCGCAGGCCAGCCCCAGCGTTCATACTGCTGGGAGACGTCGGGGCGGCTATCCTGATCAACGCGAACAGTGATGTAATTTTTGGCCAGTTCAGCGCGAATATCCTTATCCCCAAACGTATTTTCGTTCATCGTGTGGCACCATGGACACCACCAGGATTGCAGCGACAGCAGGACATATTTGTTGTCCCGGCGCGCTTCCTCGAACACTGATGCGTCCCATGTGCGCCATGGGAATGTTTTATCCCGAACCGGCGCTGCCTCTGCCGCTGCCGTAAACAGAACACCAACCAATACCAAAACTGTCGCTAAAACCCGCATCACACATGTCTCCCCATATTTCAGGGAATGCTATCAGCCGCGCCGATCAACCACCTCTCACAATGCTGCGAGGGCGTGGCTATGAGGTCGTAAACACTGTCTTAATGAACAGCCCGACAAAGACAGTGCTGTGACATCAGACACAATCCAGCAGAAGTCCCCTTGTATTCCTGAACCCAAACCTGACATTCCGATACGTAACTGTGATCAAGAGCGGTTCGGGCGGGAGTTCAATAATAATGCATATGACATCAGGCCTAGCCTTAGCAGGGTTGATCTGCCTTAGCCTGACGGCAGGCTCTGCCGTGAATGCCAGGACTGTTGGCGTCGCAGCAACCGCAATGCCGGATACGCTAACAACGCCGCCATCACTCAGTGAGCGCACCCTGGTGCCTGGCCACAGCCTCGTTGTGCAAGAACGTGTGACCACAGGCGCGATGGGACCCGCTCAGCTCTTGATGCTGGACCAAAGTGCAGTGACCGTATCGGCCCAGTCTGAGCTAACGATTGACGCATTTGTCTACGACCCGAACACCCGGACGGGCCAGATGGCCATCAATCTGTCACAGGGGCTGATGCGGTATGTCGGCGGGCGCATTTCAAAGAATGGCACCGTCAATATTGAAACGCCGGTTGCAACCATGGGCGTTCGCGGCGGGATTGCCCACGTAAACGTGCTCTCGGCGACAGTCG
>Ga0181607_10003356_pt1 | contig 13962 bp, 14 predicted proteins | sample 041ome_9_FD_132420 | JGI IMG/M metagenome (GOLD analysis project Ga0181607, IMG submission 132420) | Coastal salt marsh microbial communities from the Groves Creek Marsh, Skidaway Island, Georgia - 041413US metaG (megahit assembly) | ecosystem: Environmental > Aquatic > Marine > Intertidal zone...
ATATTCCAAATGAGTTTGAGGTTTCTATGAAACAGACCATTACAGAGAAAATCTTATCGCGAGCAGGCAATCACCCAAACGCTCGCGCGGGAGACGAGCTCATCGCCAGGCCAGATTTTGTTATTGCCTACGATTTTCCCGGCTACACCGATGTGATTTTTCAACAAATGAAAGAAGAATTTGCATTAGATAAGGTTGACAACCCCGACCGATTCGCATTGTTCATTGATCACATGGTTCCAGCGGTAACGCCGAAAGAAGAGGAGCTACACATCAACACCAGAACCTGGGGCAAAGAGCAAGGCGTCAAGGTCTACGAGCGACTCGGCATAGGACACCAAGTCAGTGTTGAGCTGGGCTACGCAACGCCTGGCGCGTTTGCCGTTCACTTTGATGGCCACATTTCGCAACTGGGCGCTTATGGCACCCTTGCCATTGGCGTACGACGCCACCTGCTCGAAGCTTTTGTGAAAAGTGGGATTCAAATGAAGGTTCCTGCAACTCAACGCGTATCGCTTACCGGTAAGTTAGGTAAGGGCGTCATGGCACGCGACGTTTTTCACCATATGATCCGGACGTTTGGGCCATCGTTTGCCCGGTTTCAAGTACTCCAGTTCACCGGGCCGGCATACTACGCTTTACCACTTGAAGAACGGCAAACCATGGCGTGCCTTGCCATGTTCAGCGGCGCAGTGACTGCAGTTTCCGACCCTGACGATATTGCGCTGGCGTACACGCAGAGTCGTTCACGTATCTCACTTGAACCGGTGACAAGTGACGTGGATGCGATTTACGCAGGCAACCAAGAGCTTGACGTCTCTAATATCGAGCCCATTGTGGTCGCGCCACCCAGCCCGGCAAACACCAAACCGCTATCTGAATACAAAGGCCTGGACCTTCAGGTCGGCTACTTGGGATCCTGTGCCTCAGGGCGTATCGAGGACTTGCAAATTGCCGCTGACATACTGAGAGGGAAAAAAGTACGCGACGGCTTTCAACTGCACGTTATTCCCACCAGTCAAGCGGTTATGGCCGAGGCCAGTCGCCGCGGCTTATTGACCGACTTGATTGAAGCTGGCGCATTTGTTTCATCGCCAAGCTGCGATTATTGCTTTGGTAGGCAAGGCGTAATGACGGACGGGCAACGGGCCATTTCAACTGGCACGCTTAACGTTAAGGGTCGTATGGGAAGCGTAAATTCGGAAATCTTTATTGCCAGCGCAGCAACGGTAGCAGCGTCGGCGATCGAAGGAAAAATTGCCGATCCGCGAGACTACCTCTAGGGTTCTGTGATGCTAAAAAATACCATGAAAGGCCGGGTTGCCTTTATCTTTGAACAAGATGATTTTGATGTAGACCAGATTGTTGGTGTAGAGAATATCAAAATCAAAGAGGTTGATTCATTAATAAAAGTTGCCATGCGCGACTACGACCCCGATTTTGGGTCGTTGGTGGAAACTGGCGATTTCTTAATCGGCGCCGCAAATTTTGGCTATGGTCATCCACACTATCCACCCATGATCGCCATGCGCGCCATGGGGATTGCGGGTGTAATAGCTGAGAGTTTTTCACCAGGATACTGGCGTGGAGAAATCGCCATGGGCTTTCCGCAGTTTGAGTGCCCAGGCATTCAAAGCCTGGTGCAACGGTGGGATGGCGTCGAGATTGACCTCACCGAACACACCATCACCAACCTGCGTACCAGTCGATCGTTACCGTTTACACCCTGGTCAGTGGGCGATGAGGAAATGCTGCAATGCGGCGGTATCGTTCAGTATCTTCACCACAGAAAATGAGCAAGAAATCACATCATGGAACAAAACACATCCCTGCGACACATCATTGAGAACGGACAGACTGTTTGGGCAGCTGGCGTCTACGACGCGCTCAGCGCCAAGATTGCAGAGGCGGCGGGCTTCTCAGCGGTTATGACCAGTGGTTTTGCTGTGTCGGCGTCTTACCTCGGGCTGCCAGACGTTGAGCTATACACCATGTCTGAGAACCTTCATGTCATTCACAACGTCGCCAATGCAGTCGCGATACCTGTGATTGCCGATGCTGATACTGGCTATGGCAACGCCATCAACGTCATGCGCACCACACGTGAGTTTGAAAAAGCTGGGGCTGCCGCAATGATTTTTGAGGACCAAGAGGCGCCCAAGCGATGTCCTGCGGTTGCCGATGCCGTGGCGATTCTTCCAACGGACGAAGGGGTTGCGAAAATCCGGGCAGCAGTGGAAGCCAGGCGAAGTCCTGAAACCCTTATCATCGCCAGAACTGACGCGTTCAACGAAGACGAAGCTATTCGCCGCGCACGTGCCTACGCCGATGCAGGGGCGGACCTCATTCAGCCCATATCCAAGTGCTTTAAGGACATCGGCGGCTTGAGGCGCCTAAGAGAGGCTTGTGGCAAGCCTTTGTCATTACAGATTTTGGGGTGGCTAGAAAGCGATCTCGACCAGGGTGAAATTCAAAGCGTCGCCGGTTTGGCGGTCTTCCCTTTGGTCGCACTCATGACAGCACACAAAGCGCTACTTGAAAATCTTAAAAAGTTACAACAAACCCACTCCACCAAGAATTTGCCTCATCCAGTCACCTCAATGACCGACTTTAAAAAGTTCATTGGCTTTGATGAAATCACCGCGCTACAAAATCGGTTTTTAATATCCGAGCAAGACTTCTCTGACCTAAAGAAATAAGCCCCCAATCGTCATGTAGGCTCGACTTACGCCGTTCTCGAGCTCGTGACAACCTCTGAATGGCGTGGCGCTGTAGGTGACGGCACCACCACAACGATGGTGGCACGATGACACAGGAATTTCAAAACCCAGAAACAACAAAGCCGCGTAACGCGGCTAAGTTGTTGATTTAATTGGCTCCCCGAGCAGGGCTCGAACCTGCGACCTGCGAATTAACAGATGAGCCGCCCGTCGATTTGTTAAGCTATTTCAATGGGTTAGCCTCATAAACAGGCTCTGTGTAATAAACTGTGTAATCGCTCTGGCATCCTGTAAATCCCAACCTTAAACAGTAAGGGTGGGAGTTTTTAGCTGATTGAGCCAGAGTTTGGCACTCACCGAAACGGGTCCACCCTGACGGTCGATGCCGCAGGCGACAGGTCCAACCAGCGCGTGGTGGACTCAGATGCACATGCTGCTTCGCAGATCGCATCCAACGTGATCTTCCGCACCTCGATCTGGCTTCCCTCAATGTGCGCCCTCAACAAACGAACCACCTCCGCTTTACGCTACCAAGAGAACCTCTCAAGCGATTTAACCGTTGAGGGAAAAACCTTCGCTTCGGCGGTATACGCTGGCTCGAGTTTTCAACATTGAAGCCAGAGAACAACTTACCCGAGGTTATGACCTCTTTACTCGGATGGATGTTTTCCCGTCAATCGGCAAGAACGGACTGCACGATGTGTTTATCGGTATACAGCACCAAACACGTGGTCAGACCTGTATCGATACCGGCATCCCCTTTTTTGATGGCGGCTACGACCCCAACAAATTAGGACGCTACGCCAACCAGGCAAACTTTCAGTCGATCGTGGTTCGATCTGCCTTCTGATGTGCTTTTCGCGTCGGGGCTGACACGCTAACGCTGTGACTTTTATCATTCGAGGTTAGTATCTCGAGCGTGGTTGAAAAATGCTTTTCAGTTAAAGCGCAGGCTAGTTCACAATCACGACTTAAAACTGCCTCGGCGATTGCTTGATGCTCATGGGTAGTTACGCGATGACCCGAATCGGTATACATTGAAGCGCGCCTGTACCGCTCACACATATCCTGCAATCTCCCGCGGGTCATCAACACCCAACGAGAGTCGCAGGCAGCCACCATCGCAGTGTGAAAAGCTGCATTAGCCCGCTCCCACTCATCGATAGAACCAGTCTCACCACTCTCCAGTTGCTTCTCCGCCTTAGCCATGACGTAACTTGCCGCAACTACACCACCCTCCCATACACTATCGCCAAGAGCCATCGAGCGACGAAGTGCAACCTTCTCCATTTCTACTCGGGCGAAATTGAGATCCGAAAAATCATTAAGATCTAGCGGTGCAACTGCGAAACCTCTGTGCTCAGACATTTGCACAAGTTGCTCAGCACTAAGTCGCTGTAGTGCCTCTCGAATTGGCGTCGGCCCGATGCCATAGATTGTCTTTAATTTTTCGGTCCGCAGTCTCTCACCTGGTGCACGCACACCCCTAATGATGTCTCGACGTATATGTGCGTAAGCACGCTCGGAAAGAGACTCTCCTGAATACAAGGAGCTTGGCAATGATTCAATGGCTCTATCAACCATATCAGTCCTTCTAGAGCGAAACCCCTAACTTAAATAAAAACACCCTTCATGCCACCTGCTGGATATCGCGTACCCGAGGCGACGCCTGCAGGAAACAACTCGCTCAAGGCGTTAATTTCCTCGACAGTTAGCTCAACCGAAGCGGTACCGATATTTTCCACAAGACGCTCACTCCGCTTTGTTCCGGGAATCACTACCACGTCATCCCCCTGCGCGAGTATCCACGCCATGGCCAATTGCCCGGGCGTACAGGCTTTTTGCTCAGCCATAGCCTGTAACGGCGCGACCGCTGCTAAGTTACTCACCAGATTTTCAGCCTGAAAACGAGGGTGATCCTTACGACGATCGGAAGCGACATCATCGGCTGACTTAACGGTTCCGGTGAGCAAGCTACGTCCAAGCGGCGCATAGGCCACAAAACTGATACCTAGCTCCCGCGTCGTCAGCATTGTCTGCTCAGCCGGTTCCCGGTATAACAATGAATACTCAGTCTGCACCGCTGCAATTGGGTGGGTTGCATGCGCCCGCCGTATCGTAGTCGGACTGGCCTCACAAAGACCTAAAGCCCGCACCTTTCCAGCCGCAACCAAATTAGCCATTGCACCCACTGTCTCCTCAATTGGAACATTGGGGTCAATGCGATGCGCGTAGTAAAGGTCAATCGCCTCCACTTGCAAACGCTTCAGGCTGGCCTCACACGCAGAACGGACATATTCAGGACGCCCATCTACGCCTTGCGTGCCATCCTCTTTGCGAAAATTGCCAAACTTCGATGCCAGAACGACTTGCTCGCGCCTGCCCTTGAGTGCAGTTCCTAGTAACGTCTCATTGTGACCCCAACCATACATGTCTGATGAATCAAGAAAATTAACACCCTTGTCAATCGCCTCTTGAATCAGGTCCACGCTCACTTTGTCATCTGCAGCACCGTAAGTCCCTGACAGCGACATTAACCCAAACCCTATTGGGTTGATACTCAAATTTGATGCCCCCAATTGGCGACTTGCTAGTTGACGACTCATTTAAGCACTCCTGTTTTCGGATAATTGGTATCGTCTGTTACCGGCTGAGTTGTGATTTCAACCAGTCTGCCATCAAAGGACGGACAGTGTGGGTTAGGTTGTCACACACATGGTTTCCATTTTCAAAAAGCCGATAAGTGACGGGGACACTGAGATCATTGATCATTCGCTCACTCTCTGAAACTGGACAGACCTCATCGCCACCACTGTGCACAATCAAAACTGGACATTGCACTCCTTGCAGATGTCCGGCCAATGTGTAACTTGACAGCACGTTATCCACGCTAGGGACTGTCAGACCCATTGCGTATGCAATCGACTCTTGGGTTGAGAAAGGCATACGCCCCCACACGCTGGGCAGGTCGAAGAACCCGCCAATCGAAACGACAGCGGATAGTCGTTTGTCAATCGCGCCGCGAAGCGCCGCGTAAGCGCCAAAACTTCGTCCCCAAAGTCCCACTCTCTGCGGATTGATAGCCGGTACTTTCGCGAGATAGTCCAGCACATGACCAATTGGGGCCTCGAAATCGGGGCGCAGTTTCACACTTTGATGCGTTAAGCCCTGACCAGGCCCATCCACGCTACACGTCGCAAGACCTCGGCGATGAAAAACAGTCTCCAAAGTCTGGAATTCCTCTTTTGTGGAGTCAGCGCCGGGCACCAATATGACACAGGGGGGTGGATTTTCTGCGATTGGCACGCGAAGTACCCCACGCAGCATGGCACCGTCACTCGGAATTTCGACATGTGTTGCAGGAGGCGTTAAAAAGGGGGCAGCGCGAGCATAGGCCGAATTCTGTAGAGCCTGAAGCTGTCGCTTAAGCAAAGAGTCACCAAAGTACGCAAATTGCCCCAAGTGACAATACAACGCCTGCCGCGCAAATGCTTCTCCTGCGGTGGTAAACGCAGAAGCCTCGACGGCTTCTTCACCAAGCCGTTCGTAGCGCTCAGCCACTGTGAGCCAGGCTCGAGGCCACTGCGACATCTCGGTGACGGCAGTAATTACCTCTTGTACGTCACTATGATCTGCGCCCGCGGCATAGATGCGCGGTAAGCGCTCAGCCAGCACCTTTGCGACTGAAACGGTCACGGCAGAAAGCCTGCTTGCAACCGCGTCGCTTCGTTATTGGGCGCACTCAAAATACCAATAAGTTGCTGAACGATAGACGGATTCGTTGAACTTGCGGAAACTGCTGCGGTATATGTGGTCGTCAAGTCAAGACCCGCTGGCAAATTCCCGACATATTCGACGCCATCGGTATTCAAAATTTCCGTCATCTGCGTGCACCCAATTGGCCGAGTGTGCTCACTCTTTGCCATCGCCGCCATTGCCGTTTGGCCGTTCGGAAACGACATCAAACGCGGTTGAACCGTCTCAAATATTCCCAACTTTTCTAATACTGCAGCGATATGAATACCAGCAGTCGACTTGATGTGGTCGGGAATGTAGATTGCATCAGAACTCAGAAACGCTTCCTTCAAATCGTCTGCAGTAACGACTACCGGTTTTGCTTGGTTACTGCGCACCGCAAGACCAGTGACAACTTTCCCAATTGGCGTCATACTCCCGCCGTCAATCAAACCCTTATCACTGAGTGCATCCATTAGCTTCTGACTCAATACCACGATATCAACAGCCTCACCACCAACAATTCGGTCGAACATACCGCCAACCGCGCCAAAATCTCCCACGATGTTGTGCCCGGTTGCCGCGAGGAACTCAGCCCGAATCGCATTCACCAAGCCATTGGCTGCACCCCCACTCAGTATTTTGACTTCACTCATTTTTATTCCTTAAAGTTTTACGTTAGTGGTTCAGTGCAGCAGAAACAAGCGCGTCTGGAGTTAGTGGCATATCGCACACATGAACCCCGATTGCTTGAAAGACTGCATTACCAATTGCCGCGGCCATGGGGCCCTGAGCCGCCTCCGCGCATCCAAGGGGCGGACAATCCGGTTGATGGATTAGCTCAACCTCTATTTTTGGTACATCCGAAAACGGAATGATGGGGTAATCGAGCCATGTCTCGGTGGCAACAACTGGTCCGGCAAATTTGATCTCTTCGTGGAGAGTCCAGCTCAAAGCCTGCAAAATACCGCCCTCAGTTTGATTGATAACGCCGTCCGGGTTAATGATTTCTCCACCGTCGATAACTGAGTAAACGTCGGTCACTCTCACGCGCTCCTGAACTTCAACCCGCGCCACGACAGCGCAGTATGCCGCTGTATTTTTGTACTTTGCAAATCCCAGACCCCAGCCGCATCCTTCTGCCACCGGGCGGCCTCGCAATTCGGCTGTCGAATCGCGTGCCGTTCGAAGAACATTCAGAGCTCGATCGTCACGGAGGTGGCGGAGCCGGAATTCAAACGGATCCTCGCTTGCATCGTCTGCCAATTTGTCCATTAAAGTCTCCAGCGCATAAACATTAAGATGCGCGCCCAACGACCGCATTGAAGACGTTCTATAGGGGAGCTTGTGCACGATCCTCTTTTGGACTCTTACATTTGGAATGTCGTAGATGGGGACCGCATTCCGGTCAGCACCACCACCAGCATTCAATGGGATATCGTTCGACTTACTTGGAGGAAAGGGAGGATTTAAAAACGCAGCAGCACGCAAATTTGGCGACCCATTTCTACCGGGGCGATTCCCGTGCGGTGCGCTGTTCACAATCACGTCCATAGCCTGTATCGTGTGCGTTGAATCTAGGCCGACCGACACCCGAGTCACCATGCCTGGAGCCAGAGGGGCACAGCGAAATTCATCTGCCCGACTCCAAACAACCTTTACAGCCCGTCCAGGGTATCCCACCGCCAATAACGCCGCATCGAGTGCCACGTCGTCCGCTCCGTTGTGCCCGTAGCATCCCGCGCCAGGGTGATGAATCACGTCAATGGCATCCTTTGAAAGGCCCAAAACCGTAGCGATTGCATCACGAAGCGGATAGGGGCCCTGCGCGTGCGACCAAATGCGAAGCCTATCGTTTTCCCAAATCGCTATTGCTGCCGAGGGGCCAATCGACCCGTGGCTCAAATAGGGCCGTGATACGCGGTGGGTCACCATCGCGCCGTCGAAAGTCGACACATCACCCTGCGCTTGGACAGGAAGCAGATCCTCCTGAGACTGACTGATTGCATCTAGGGCGTGGGTCGGTGCATTTTCTGGCAAATCCCACTCGGCAGTTCGATAAGCCCATTCGCAAGCGGCGTTGGCCGCATGTGTTGATTCTGCGATCAGCCCGGTTATCTCGCCATTGCGCCAAACCTTCAAAACACCAGGCCGGCCGCCAAGCCGATTCATATCGAGGCTCAGAAGCTTTGCCCCCATGCACGGCGGGTGCACCAGGCGGCCGAATACCATGCCTGGGAACGTTAGATCGTGCACAAAAGGCTCACCTGCGATGCGGTCGACAAGATCGATTCGCGGAATCGATTTACCCGCAACCTTTCTGGCATCCGATAGCTTTGGAGCCGCTAATTCGGTGGCGTCCTGTTCCCAGTCAACTTCACCAGCAACGTCCCAGTAACTTAGCGCACTTTTCTCTGAGTCAACGTATATCTGACCGCTGAGAACGTTCAGCCGCTCCAATGACACCGCTAAGCGGCGCGCTGCGACACTTAGCAACGCCTGCCTCGCAGCCGATGCTGCCCAACGAATCGCCGTCCCACTTTGCGTTATCGACAGACTACCTGAGGTAAACCCTTCATTAGGAGATTGCCTTGTATCTCCTCCAGAAATTCGAACCTGGTCCACATCAACATCCAATTCGTCGGCTGCAATTTGCAGCAGGGCTGTCAAATTCCCTTGCCCTAATTCAACGCGACCGGTGCGAACATGCACGCGCCCAGCCTGGAGCGATAGCCATGCGCCGATGCGTGGTGTTTCAACGAGTTGTACAGGGATGCTCATATTAGGCTTTTTCAGTCAATAACTCATACAAAGCGCGCTTGATGCGAACATGGGTTCCACAACGGCATAAATGCTGGTCAAGGGCCGCATCTAAAGCGTCTTCGTCGGCGTTTGGATTAGATTCCAACAACGCCTTGACACGCATCGCGATACCAGAAATACAGTAGCCGCATTGCACTGCTTGGTGGGCTATCAGTTTTTGAATGATGGGGTGAAATTCGCCATTCGATTCAAGACACTCGGGGGTTTCGAGCTTGGAACCCACTATCTCGGACACCAGTTTGTCGCAAGAGGTTATTGCTTGGCCATCGCAAATTACAGTGCACGCACCGCAGGACGCGGCTCCACAACCAAAGCGAACGCGCGACAGACCCTGCACATCCCGCAAATATTGAAGCAGCGGGGTATCCGCATGCTCACTTGGAGCGGTCAGTGTCTCACCGTTAACCAAGAACCGTATCACATTAGCTTCTGAGTTCATCAATTTGCTCCGGTCGGAGATAAGTCAGGCGCTCAAGCAGCAGACGAATCGATGGATGGATTGACCCGATTGACAAAAGTATAGGTACGGCGCATTATTTACGCAAATAGTCATTTTTATCGAGAAAATGAAGCTTGTAACTTTTCAGATTGACGGCCAGGTTGGGGCCGGCTTTATCGTTGGCGACCAAATTTCAGTCTGCGAATTAGGGGAAAGTGCCGAATCTGCCTTGCTAAGTCTGTGCGGTCGTGAGGCTAAGGACGCGCAAGCGTGGGCTAAAAATGAAATCAAGCGGATTTCTATAGGGAGCGTTCGCCTCCTGGCGCCAATTCCAGTCCCCCGACGCGATATTTTTTGTGTAGGCAAGAATTATTACGAACACGCGAAAGAATTCCACTCGAGCGGCTTTGACTCAAGCAGCAAAGATGCCGTTCCAAAGTATCCAATCATCTTCACCAAAGCCACCACAAGTGTCATCGGTCCCGGGGAATCGGTTAACAGCGCGTTAGACGTCACTCAATCAGTCGACTATGAGGGTGAATTAGGGGTGGTGATAGGTCGTCGCACCTTCAAGGCGGAAAAAAGCGAGGCCATGGCTTCAGTGTTCGGCTACACCATCATTAATGATGTGACATCGCGAGAATTGCAGAAGCGGCACGGGCAGTGGGTTATTGGTAAGGGCATAGACACGTTCTGCCCAATGGGCCCATGGCTAGTAACAGCCGATGAAATCCAAGACCTGACAAAACTGCAGCTCACAACAACCGTAAACGGCGAAAAGCGCCAAGAGGCTTGTCTTGCAGACTTGATCTTTGATATTCCGACCCTGATCACTACGCTGAGCGCGACCACCACCCTGCTTCCAGGCGACATCATCGCCACAGGCACTCCTGTTGGGGTTGGAATTGGCTTCACGCCACCAAAATATTTGCAACCGGGCGACCAGATGGCTGTGAGTATCACCGGTCTGGGCGAATTGCATAACCCTGTTTCCTGAGTGAAACCCTGAGAGAGCTTTTTCAAACCAAAAAAGGAGACCGACCGTGATCAAACGCAAATTGCTACGCAACGTCGCGCTAACAGCGCTCACCTTGGGCGTACTCAGCATGGCGCAAGCTGCGGAGGTGACGCTGTCGACACAGACAGCATTACCGACCAAACATGCCTTGGCAAAGAGTTACATCAAACATTTCATTGAGCCTCTAAATGCACAAGGCAAAGGCGTGGTGAAACTCAACTTGCTGGGCGGCCCCGAAGTTACGCCAGCGAAGCGAGCGCCACAAGCCATGCAGCGTGGTGTCATCGACATATTGTGGATTCCTGCGGCATACATCGCTGGGCTGGTGCCAGAGGCGCAAGCGATGATGCTCCAGGATATCGGCATCGATAAGCTTCGCAGCACTGGAGCTGTGGATGCCTACGACAAGATCTTCACCGACCGTCTGGGTGCGCGCTTGCTGGCTTGGTCAGAGACAGGAGATGGCTCCGGCTACTATCTTTACACGAAGAAGAAGCCAGCCATGAAGGATGGAGTCCCGGATTTGAGCGGCTTAAAAATGAGAACGACTGGTGCTTATCGGCCTATACAAACCGCTCTTAACGCCACGACGGTGTCAATTCCTTCAGGAGATGTGCCTACCGGGCTTGACCGCGGCGTCATCGATGGCTTCGGCTGGCCAACGGTCGGACTTGCATCAATTGGGCTGGCGGACAGAATCAAATACCGGATCGAGCCTAAGTTTTACAACCTGGCAAACGTGGTGCTAATCTCAAAAACGAAGTGGGATAGCCTGCCGGAGAACGCACGCCAACTCATTTCGAAGGTCGCCAAAGAGTACGAGTTGGCGTCTGTAAAAGAAATGATCACGCAAAACAAGTCAGATATTGCCGCCGGAGACAAAGCGGGAGTTCAAGCAATTTCGATGACAGGCACAAATGCGAGGAAATACCTCAAAACCGCAAGCGACGCGATGTGGGGAGTTGTTGGCAAGAAAGTGGGGGCAGAGGACCTGACTCGCTTACGCAAGATGCTGAGTTCGGAGTAATTCTGCCATCTACTAGGAAACCAAGATGATGAGTAGAAAATGGTGGGCATGGCAACTCAGTGTCGTGAATCTGTTTGCCGCGCTCGCCGGCTTACTCATTGTCTTGGGTATCGGTCTAGTGGCTATTGATGTTTGCATCAGGGCAGCGGACATCAAACCACCAGGTTTCACCGTCGCGACGGTCGAATATATTTTGCTCTATTTTGTTTTACTCACAGCACCGTATCTCGTCAGACATAAAGGTCACGTTCTGACCGATATGGTCTTTCAGCGTCTTCCTAAACCATTGCAGTGGTGGGTCGAAAAATTCATCTACGCGATGTGTATCACTATTTCATGCATTTTCGCAATAGTCGGCGGGTTTCTATGTTACGAGGGATTGAGCCTTGGATATATGGATGAACGATCAATCGATATCCCCTACTGGCTCCTGTATGTCTTATTTCCTCCTTGCTTTACTCTGATAGCGCTTGAATTTCTCCGCTATTTACTTGGCGCTGACTCTCTCTACGAGGGCGAGCGTCAACTAGACCGAGTCTAAACATGGAGTGGTATTACGCGCTTTCCATCCTCCTAGGCCTTGTCATAGGACTGATGGCGCTGGGTGTGCCGGTCGCCTTTTCTTTTATGGCGAGTAATCTAATCGGGGCCTGGATTTTTATTGGCGGATCAGCCTCGGTTTTGCAGGTTGTTGATAACTCCACCGCACTCATTACCCGCTTTCAGCTTGCGCCCGTCCCATTCTTCATTCTCATGGGGTCAATATTCTTTTACTCCGGATTGGCAGTAAAAGTTTTTGATGCCCTCGACAAACTCCTAGGAAGAATTCCAGGACGGCTGTGCTATCTAACGGTTGCAGGTGGCACAGCGTTTTCGACCCTGACCGGGTCGAGCATGGCAAACACCGCAATGCTGGGATCACTAATGGTCCCAGAGATGCAGCGGCGTGGATACCACTGGAAGATGTCACTGGGTCCAATACTTGGAACGGGTGGACTAGCAATGATTATTCCCCCATCTACGCTGGGCATCTTACTTGCCTCCCTGGCCGAAGTGGATGTTGGCAAATTCCTCATTGCCGGCATCCTACCGGGCCTTGTACTGGCAGCTTTATACACAGGCCTGATCACGCTTCAAATATGGCGCAACCCTGATAACGCGCCGAATTACGATACCCCGAGGCTCGGTTGGCGTGACAGCATCTTTGTCATTATGACGAGCATCATGCCCATGGCACTGGTCGTCTTGATGGTGATCGGGTTAATCATTTTTGGTATTGCAACACCGACCGAATCTGCGGCCTTCGGCGTCCTCGGTGTCACTTTATTAGCCAGGTTATTTAATGTCTTATCGTTTGATGCCCTGAAAACGTCCCTGCTCTCAACAATTAAAGTTTCTGGGATGGTTTTTTTCATCATTTTGAACTCCAGTATCTTTAGCCAGTTGCTTGCATTTTCTGGCGCCAGTTCGGGACTGCTCGAGTTTGCGACCTCGTTTGATGTGACGCCGGGGATGATGCTGCTATTCATCTTCTGTGCGTTACTAACAATTGGAATGTTCATGGACCCTGTCTCCATGATGTTGATCACGATTCCAATATTCTTCCCGCTCATTCAGGCTCTAGGGATTGACCCTTTATGGTTCGGCTTATTCATGCTCCTTGCGTTAGAAATGAGTCAAACAACGCCTCCGTTCGGGCTTCTTCTTTTTGTCATGCTTGGTGTTGCTCCAAAAGGAACAACACTTAAGCAAGTTGCGACTGCAGCCGCTCCGTTTTTGGTATGTGATGCGATCTTAGTAGGCATCATTAGTGCCTTCCCGGCACTCGTGCTGTATCTACCGAGCGTGATGCAGCAGTAATGGCGAGACCCAAACGCACTCATGCGTGCGCACGAATCGCGGTATCCGTGTTTACACCGTGTATCCGTGCTATTCGAAGAGAGTGGAAGTGAGCCCGTATCAGGCTGGAGAGACAGTAACCTAGTCTGCTGCGGAAGTGCCTAACCAGAAATGTAGTGTCACCTTAGGATAGAGCAAAGAAATCTGAAGAGGTCTCTTTCAAAGGCTAACTTAAGTATTTTTGGCTCCCCGAGCAGGAGTCGATTTAGCGCCTGTAATACCTTACTGGTAGCGTGTTCCCTGTAGCAACAACTAATCTGCATTAAGGTGAACGCCATGTCACGGAAGGTATTTTAAGCAC
>Ga0181607_10003374_pt1 | contig 13919 bp, 8 predicted proteins | sample 041ome_9_FD_132420 | JGI IMG/M metagenome (GOLD analysis project Ga0181607, IMG submission 132420) | Coastal salt marsh microbial communities from the Groves Creek Marsh, Skidaway Island, Georgia - 041413US metaG (megahit assembly) | ecosystem: Environmental > Aquatic > Marine > Intertidal zone...
CAACGTGACGGAAAACTTTCCAGACAGCTTTGCGAGCTGACGTACATTCACACGTACGCTGATCTTCACAAGATAGAACAAAACCCAGACGCGACATACCCTTGCCTACAAAAACTCATGCGCTGGGTCTGCGACGCGATGACAACCGGGAAAATAGTTATCAGAGTGCACGGCAGCGCCTACCAACCAACCGCGATGACGGGGTTTGTGCACGAGGGGAATACCAGCGTATCAATTAGAAAAGTCATTGCATGTTTCATCAAGAATGGTTTGTGCGCAAGCTCCGAGTTCAGGTTGCTCGGCATAAAAACACAGCCGGGTAAGAAACCACGGGAAATGTGGCAACCCGACAACTCAGCATCGAGGTGCGCGCACCCAGGCTGTACACGCAGCTTCAAGTTTTTTGTACGAAGACATCACTGCCGTCGGTGTGGACAGATCTTTTGCGACAGACACTCCAGCAGAACACGCAGACTGCACGAAGCGCTTTCTAAGACAGCCGGAAAGACCAAACTCAACGGCGAGGCGGTGCGCGTCTGCGACACGTGTGCTGATGAATACGACAACGCCGCTCGAGAAAATGGAACGGCGGATCAGAGACGCAGCCTAGGGACGCATACAGGGAGTTTGCGCACGTTCAAGATTTTCTCGTGCCAAGCGGCAAGTCACAGCAGTGAAAGGACGATGGGACAGCGGCCAGCTGAAGCAAAGTTTGACATCGGCTCGATTGCGCACGAGGCGGTCGAGGCATTCAGAGCCGGGAACGTGCTCGGCGTCAAAGTGACTGCCTCTCCATTTACTGTAGCGCAAAAGTATACCGCCTTTTTATATGGGGCCTCATATACCGAGGGATCCCAGTTTTCTGTCAGCTGGCCGACCAATAAAAAGGAAAAAAAATCTGTCTCGTATGAATCCCGCGGGTTTGCAACCCTGCCAAGGTGCGTCTACGGGGACATTAATATCGTTCACGATCTCATAGAAGAATGCAAAAGGAAAAAAGTAGATGCCGCAACAGCTCTGACGAAATACTCTTCCACGAGTCCTTCGATAGACCGCATCCAAGCGAACCCTCAGGATCGCCGATGTATTTTTTTTGGCGGAGCCCAGCCCGCTCATTTTGGAGTCCTTAAGTCATGTTTTAAGGCTTGGACGTTTGCGGGATGCCAGGTGTTTCAGACAGCGATGCACGGCTATCTAACTTTTTCGATAATTTTTCCCGAAAAGATTGTTGAGAAAGTTGAGTTTCCAAACTCCGATCAGTGGAAGATTTTTTGGGCGGACAACGGGTCTCGATTCGAGACGCAAACCTTAGCCTACAAGCATACTAAGGTGAGTGTCACCACGTGAATGATGCTTGCCTGGGGTTTCTGCAAACTGCATTCGGGTGGTTCCTCCCGCTTACCAAAGTCGTTGAGAAAGAGTGGCTTAGAAGGTTTATTTATGAGTGATGAAGCTGCAGGTTTCGATGTCGGAAGAAAGGTTTTCTACGGAGATCAGGTGTATAAACTGCAGGGGGAGGCAGTTGCTGAGGGGGCGGCCATGCCGGCTTTCACACTTTGGCAGTTTCTTGACAGTGAACCACACGCAGTGACCGCGGCTGATCTTTGCGATCTGCACAGACCAGTTCTGTTCAGCGTCATGCACTCGGTGGACACGCCGGTTGGAGCCACCCAGGCGCGGCGGATTGAGGCATTACTTGCGGAGTTCAGCGAGCTCGCCGTTCTGGGATTTTTAGTCAGCGCTGACTTGCCGTTCACGCTCAACCGTTTCCTTCGTGAACAAATGTTCCTTCACACGATAGGTGCGAGCGACTACCGTCAAAGTTTTTCGCAGGCGATGGGCGTCGCCATGAAGGAGGTGTTTTTGCCGGCACGTTCGATATTCGTTTTCGGCGAGGATGGCTTGTGTGTCCACGCGGAGGTTGTCAGCGAGATCACGCATGAGCCTGACTATGCGGCGGTCGGAAATGCCCTGTTGGAAGCCAGCGGGCGTGCGTGAGCACGATCGGGGCAGGCAGCTGTCGTAAGTGCAGGAATCGCAGCAGTGGGCTTGCTCGCTTCCGCGCTCGGGAAACTCGGTGTGAAAAACATCAACATGACATCAAAGACCAAGCCGGGGCAGTGAACGGCCGTGGGGTCACGATGATTGTCAACGGAGCAGTTTTATACTGAACGCTTAAAAATCTCCGTCCACACTCAATTCGTTCTGATGCACATCAACACTGAGAGCCGACCCTCCCTACGCCGGCGCTGCCCCCGCCCTGCCCTGCTGAATCACGAAGCTCGCCTTGGTTTCCAGGGGTGATCCCCGTCGATCCACAAACGGTGTCGTGCGAAAATGGGTCGTCCAGGTGTGCGGTGTCAACTCACACGACACATACCCCCGATTGGAGTTGTACCACTTCACAAAGTCGTTCTGACGGGCAGCCCGCTCATACTCTTCGATGATGTTGCCGCCGTTGCCACCATTGTTCATCGACGTGCCGACAAGTTCCGTCCCGACGATCGGCGACCGCTCGTCCTGGAAATCAAGCTGCAGGTCATTCACCCAGTTGACGTGGATATCGCCTGTGAGCACGACAGGATTGGGCACCTGCCGCTCGTGCAGGAATCGCAACAGACGACGACGGCTGACGTCGTAGCCAGGCCACTGGTCCATGCTGTAGCGGCCCTCCTCGGGCGTGCCACGGTTCAGAGGAGCGACCATCACCTGCTGGGCGAGCACATTCCAAATCGACTGCGATGCAAGCAGTGTGCTCATCATCCAATGCTCTTGCCGGTCGCCAAGGATGGTCGCCTGCTGGTCAAAGACCTTGCCGGCAAGGGGCTTTTGATGATCGCCGTTGGGCTGATCGGTGCGGTACTGCCGCGTGTCGAGCATGGAGAACTCGGCAAGTCGTCCAAACCGACAGCTGCGATAGAGCGTCATGTGTGGGCCGTGAGGGAACGACCGCCGACGCAGTGGCATGAACTCATAGTAGGCCTGATAGGCATTCATCCGCCGGGCTAAGAACGCTTCCGGCGAGACGCCCTCCTCCTCGGAGACGAGATTGGCATAGTTGTTGTCAAACTCGTGATCGTCCCAGGTCACCAGCCAGGGAAAGAGTCGATGGGTGTTTTGCAGGTCCTCATCGAGCCGATACTGGGCATACCGCAGCCGGTAGTCGGCAAGTGACTCAATCTCATTGCCAAGATGCTTCCGCGGACGATTCTCCGCCCCGCCATACTCATAGATGTAGTCACCGAGGTGCACGACGAGATCGAGGTCCTCTTGCTGCATATGTGGGTAACCGTTGAAGTACCCCACTTCGTAGTGCTGACAGGAGGTAAACGCGAACCGCATCCGCTCAGGCAACGCCTCAACAGCTGGAGCAGTTCGTGTCCGCCCAACGACACTCGTCTCGTCGCCTGCGTGGAAGCGGTAGAAGTACCAGCGGTGAGGCTCCAGCCCATCAACTTCCACGTGCACCGAATGCCCAAGCTGCGGTGTGGCCAAGGCCTCACCCCGTCGCACGACACTGCCGAAAGCCTCGTCCGTAGCCACCTCCCACTGCACACGCACCGCCTCCGCTGGCATCCCGCCGCCCGGCAGAAGTGGCTCGGGAGCGAGCCTCGTCCAGAGCACCACGCCATCTGGCTCGGGGTCTCCCGATGCCACGCCCAGCTGAAACGGTGTGTCTTGAAAACGTGGCGTGTCCACCACCTGGCCACGGGTGAGATTCGGCAGCATCGGAATCGCCGACACCGCAGCCATGTAGCGAAGAAAATCCCGCCGCTCGATCCCGTAACAACGAGCAGCCTTCGACATCCGCCGCATCGCAAACCTCCTTGGCACTCTCTCGCGTCTGAGCATTCCCCACACCGCTGCCTCAGTGAATCCGCAGTTTGTCGGTCCTGCAAGTCCGCAGTGGCCAGACTCCCCGGCTGCGAGCGATGCCGTTTCACGGCAGCCCCGGGGTTTCCAGATGGGCGATGACGCCCAGCGAACGTATGCTGAGAGAACGTCTTGGGGACGCCAGCCAACTGCTTCACGCCCACACACTGTTGATGAAGAATCTCACCGCCCTGCTGCTCGCTGTCCTCGCCATGCCATGTGCGGCATCTGGTGATGACCTCCCTGCAGACGCCGTCGAGTTCTTTGAGCGGAAGATCAGACCTGTTTTGGTGCAGCACTGCTACGAGTGCCACTCCGCTGACGCCGACGTGCTGCAGGGAGGGCTGCTGCTCGACTCCCGCGCGGGCCTGCTCGCCGGTGGCGATTCCGGTCCGGGGCTTGTGCCCCACGACCCAGCCGCCAGCCTGCTTCTCTCGTCACTCCGCTACGACGGGTTCGAGATGCCCCCGACCGGTCAACTGCCTGAGCAGGTCATCCGCGACTTTGAAACCTGGATTGCGATGGGGGCGGCTGATCCTCGCGACACAGTCTCCCTGTCGCCTCCTGCCCGTGGTGGAAACGGCATCGATTTCGCCAAGGCCCGTGAGTTCTGGGCCTATCAAAAACCGATCCACCATGAGCCACCAGCTGTCACTAATGTCGACTGGGGGCAGCAGCCACTCGACGCGTTTGTGCTCGCCAAGTTGGAGACGGCGGGCATCGATCCAAATGATCAAGCAGAGAAACGCACACTCATCCGCCGTCTCTTCCTCGTGATGCTGGGACTGCCCCCCTCGATCGAAGACGTGGAGGGCTTTTTGGCTGATGAAGCTCCAGACGCCTGGGATCGACTCGTTGACCAGGTGCTGGCCTCGCCGCACTACGGCGAGCGGGTGGCGAGGATGTGGCTCGATGTGATGCGATACGCCGAAGACCAGGCCCACATCGTGGGCGACAACAAATCACTGACCTATCCCAACGCCTACCTCTACCGCGACTGGGTGATCGATGCGTTCAATGCCGACATGCCCTATGACGAGTTTGTCACCCGTCAACTCGCTGCCGACCAGCTTGAGCCAGACAACAACGATGCCCACATCGCCCTCGGCTTCCTAGGGCTTGGCCCCAAGTACTACCGACGCAACGCTCCGGAGGTGATGGCAGAGGAGTGGGAAAACCATGTCGACACTGTCAGCCGCGGCCTGCTCGGCCTGACGGTTGCCTGTGCCCGCTGCCATGACCACAAGTACGATCCCATCCCGACCACGGACTACTACGCCCTGGCGGGAGTGTTTGCGAGCACGGAGCTCTACAACCGCCCGCTCCCAGAACTCGTTGCAGCTGAGAAGTCTGCCGAAGAGGGCGAGGGAGACGCGAAGCAAAAGAAAAAAGACAACAACAAAGCTCCCACCGATTCCGCTCACCTCGTCCGCGACAAGAATCCGCGTGACATCAAGGTGCAGATCCGGGGTGACTTTAAAAACGAAGGCCCCCTCGTTGAGCGAGCATTTCTGACGGTCTTAAGCCCAGATCAGCCGGCCCGCTTTGACGAGGGAAGCGGCCGACTCCAGCTCGCCGCCGCGATCGTTGACCGTGAGAACCCGTTGGCGGCTCGCGTGATCGTGAATCGCGTGTGGGGACTCCTGATGGGCCAGCCCCTGGTGAGCACCGCCAGCAACTTCGGCTCACTCGGTGAGCGGCCGACCCATCCCGAGCTTCTCGACGACCTGGCCGTACGGTTCATGGAGGCCGGCTGGTCGCTGAAGTGGCTCTGCCGCGAAATCCTCACCTCAGCCACCTGGCAGCAGTCCAGCCACCTTGATGACGCAAAGCTTGCCGTCGACCCAGGCAACACGCTGCTCTGGCGGATGAACCGCCGCCGACTCGATGTGGAGGCCTGGCGGGATTCGATCCTCACTGTCAGCGGCCAGCTCGATCGTTCGCTCGGTGGGCCTTCCCACGACCCCCAGGATCCCGAGAGCACCCGCCGCACGGTCTACGCCGCCGTGAGCAGGCTCGAGCTCAACAAGATGCTCGCCCTGTTTGATTTTCCTGACCCCAACGTGCACGCAGCCGGCAGATCCAACACCACCACGCCGCTGCAGAAGATGTTTGTGCTCAACAGTCCTTTTATGGTGCGTCAGGCTCAGAGCCTTGCCGTGCGATGCCGTGAACAGCCCGGCAACGATGCCGATCGCATCAACTGGGCCTATCAGCTGCTCTACGGTCGTCCGGTGACCGCCGAGGAACAGGACGCCGGCCTCTCCTTCCTGGGCGATCCCAATGACCAACAGGCTGCGAAGTGGGAGCAGTACGCTCAGGTTTTACTCGCAAGCAACGAGATGCTCGTTGTCGATTAAAGAGCAGCTCGTTTCCGCTGCATCGTTTCCGCTGCACATACTTCTGCACAGTTTGGCCTCTGCACAGTTTGGACCCCTACGATGAATTTCACTCGACGCGAAGCGCTTCGGTCTGCCGGCGCCGGGTTTGGCATGGTCGGCCTTGCCGGTGCACTGCAGGCAGCAGACGAGACAGGGACAGCGGTGGGCCAGCCCCACTTTGCCGCCAAGGCGAAGCGGGTCATCTTCCTGTTCATGAATGGTGCCCCGTCGCACGTTGACACCTTCGACCCCAAGCCCGCTCTCGCCAAGCATGCCGGCGAACAGCCAGACGGAACGCTCTACAAAGCGTCCAAGGGAAGCGGCTACATGCCATCACCGTTTGCGTTTGCACCACACGGTGAATCGGGGGTCGTGATGAGCGAGCTCTTTCCGCAGCTCAGTCGTGTGGCAGACGACCTGTGTGTGCTGCGGTCGATGCATACCGATGTGCCCAACCATGAGCCGGGCCTCTTGATGATGACCTCCGGTCATCTCCAGCCTGTTCGCCCCTGCCTCGGCTCCTGGCTGTCGTATGGACTGGGAACGGAGAACAAAAACCTCCCTACCTTCGTGACGCTTGCTCCGGGCCTGCCGGTCGTTGGGCCGCAGCTGTGGTCGAACTCGTTTCTGCCGGGTGAGCATCAAGCCACCGCGATCGACACACGCGACATGCAGGTTGAGAAACTTATTGCCAATCTCAGGCATCCGAGCCTCAGCCGCCCCGATCAGCGTCGTCAGCTCGACCTGCTCCAGCAGCTCAACACCATGCACCAGGGCCAGCGGCAGCACGACCCGTTGCTCGAGACGCAGATTCAGGCAATGGAACTGGCGTTTGATATGCAGCGTGAGGCTTCCGACGTGTTTGACATCAGCGGTGAACCGGCGCACGTGAAGGACGCCTACGGCCCCACCGTCTTCGGGCAAGGCTGCCTGCTCGCACGCCGTCTCGTGGAAAGTGGCGTGCGGATGGTGCAGGTGTATGACATTTCTGGTGGCAAGCAGCCTTGGGACACCCACACCAAGAACAACGAGAAGCATCGTCAGCTCTGCCGCTACAGCGATCAGGCGACTGCTGCGCTCATCACTGACCTCAAGCAGCGAGGCCTCCTCGAAGACACGCTGGTGATCTGGGGCGGTGAGTTTGGCCGCACGCCCTACGCACAAGACAAGGTCGACTTCGAAAAAGCTGGACGTGACCATCACCACACCGGTTTCTCGATGTTTCTCGCCGGTGGTGGCGTAAAGGGCGGCTTCACCTACGGAGCCACCGACGACTTTGGGATGAAAGCGATCGAGAATCGCATCCACGTCCACGATCTACACGCCACGATCCTGCATCTGATGGGCCTCGATCATGAACGGCTGACCTACCGCTTCAGCGGTCGTGACTACCGGCTGACCGATGTGCATGGCCGCGTCGTCACCGACATCATCGCCTGAGCATGGGGCCCGAGAGCCGGGAGCACCGTAGCCGTCGCTCACATGAACGACTGAATCGTCGGCACAATCACCAGCTCGGGAATCCTGGCCCGCGGTGGCAGCGTGCAGGCGAGCAACACGGCCTGGGCGACATCTCCCGGCTGCAGGATCCGCGCTCGATGCTCAGCACTAACCGGCACCGGGCGGGCATCCAGAATTGGTGTTTCCACTTCGCCTGGATAGATATTCGTCACGCGAATGCCGTGATCCTTTTCCTCTTCCCCCACCGTGGTTCCCAGGGCCGTCATTGCAAACTTGGAGGCGTTGTAGGCCACACCTCCCAACGGAATCGCTCGACGGCCGGCAACCGACGAGATGTTCACAATCGTCCCACCAGCCTGTGCCCGCATCTGCGGAATCACCGCTTGAATACAGTTGAAAGCCCCGGTCGCGTTGACCTTCAGAATCCGCTCCCATTCCTCCAGCGAGACCTCGGCAGCCGCACGGGTGACGGTGTTGGTGCCAGCTGAGTTCACCAACACGTCCAGCCGGCCGTACGACTCCACGACCTGTCTCACCATCGCGTCGACGGCCGAGCGATCCCCTACGTCCAGCGGCTGCACATCAATCCGCTGAGGATCATGTGCAGCCGTGTCACGCAGCATGTCTTCCCTGCGGCCGACAACAACCACACGGAAACCAGCGTCTGCCAGCTGACGGGCAACCTCCGCTCCAATCCCTGATCCGGAGCCAGTGACGACCGCAACACGATCTGATGAGTTCATAGCGAGCCTTGCGTGAAACGAGAGATGACGCGGCCAATCATAGCCTCGCCTGCGTGAGGCACCATGGGCCTGCGTCCGCCGCTCGTCTCAGTGTCAGCCACGGCTAGTGCCAGCTGATGCCAGTGCCAGCCGCTGCTCACTTCAATCCCCTTCTCACTTCCACGTCGTGTCTGTGAGTGGCATGCCGTTGGTTGTCAGGATCTGAAAATGATGAAAGCCAGCGTTCATGCCGGTGTATCGCCAGACAACCTCTTTTTCGGGGGTCACCTCGCAGAGCTTCACGCGATCCCCTGCTGCGTGGTAGCTCGTGATCACGGTGTTGCCATTGGGCAGTCGCTGCACACCGCAGGCGTCATCAAGAAGCGGCTCGCCGAGATCCTCATTGCTCACACTCCAGACAATCGCTCCTGTCTCATCGACCTCGATCACTCGGTTGCCGTTGGTGCAACCGATCAGGGTGTTGCCGTCGGCCAAGCGAATCGCCGTGAACGGCCAGTCTCGCTTGTCGCGGCCGCGGTCATCGGTCGCGAACGTCTTCAGCACGCGGCCAGACTCGGGGTCATATTCCTTGACGGCGAAGTCAAGGAGATGAGGAGCAAGATAGTGGCCGTTGGGTAACTCCCGCAGCATCCGTGTCTGCATGTGAGCGTTGCCCTTCTGGCACGCCAGTGGCGTTGCACGCTGAATCGTGCCCGTGGCATCCACCACAATCGCCCGTGGCTCGGGGCCAAGTTCCACGATCAGGTACCTACCGTCAGCCCGCTTAATGGCGGTGCTGATTTCTGCCTGCTGTCCCTGGTAACGGAAAAGCACCTCATCGGTCTGAGGCGAAACTTCGATCACCCCACCGCCGGGATAGTCTGCCGTCGGATAGACCGCCAGCAGCACATTCCCGTTAGGCAACACCCAGCCATCACTCGCCGGCACGGGGTAGTGCCACTGCTGAGTGTTGTCTTCTCCGATGATCACCACCTGATTCGCTTTGCCAACGCCCAGGAACGAGTGGGTGATGGGATCAGCAGCCAAGGCTGGTGCACAAGACAGCACCGCCCACAGCCCGATGCCAAAGCAGACCACCCCGGAGAGCCGCACCATGACATGGGCGTCTCCACGTCGTCGCACCGAAGAACCTGAAAACTCCATACGAAAACTCCACGAGGTGGACATCGGGCCTCAAACAGATGGTGCCGAGCATACCTTCCACCACGTGAACGCCGAACTCCCGTTAGTTGCGGGAGTAGACGTAGCTCTCGATCTGATGCAGGGCCATCTCATACGACGCAGAACGAAAGGCATTGATATCGCCGATCGAGATCATGCCGACCACATACCCTTCCACATCGATGACCGGCAGATGCCGGATTCTTCTCGACCGCATCGTTTCTGCTACGCAGTCAACATCGTCTTCGACCGAGCAACAAACAGGGTCTTCCGTCATCACCTCCCGGAGCAAGGTCTCCTCTGGACGCTTTCCCGCCGCCACGATCCGCCGCAGCACGTCACGTTCTGTGAAAATCCCCACGGGCCGCAGCCCCTCCATCACCAGCACAGCTCCAATGCCATGTGAGTTCATCACTCGTGTGGCATCCAGCACCGTCACCGTCTGTGGCAGTGAAATCACGCTGTGTGACCCGTCTGCCTGGTGCTTGCTGTGGTAGAGGTCTCCTATAGTCGCCATGGTTGCACCCCTTTCAGTCCATGGAACGGCAGGCACACAAGGAAATGACACGACCGACTTCCTGCATCAGCCCTTACACCTCAGCGTTGATGCCTCAGCCTCCGTGCGGCTGTGCCCGCAAGGGGAAATCTACCGCCATGCACCGCTGCACATCGGCCACCTCGGCTCACGCCAGGCAGATTCGACAGCAAAGCGAAACGGTCACTTAGTACCAACGCTCATGGCGATCCAAACCGTGGCCTCAGCACGCTGCCCACCACCCATTCATGCAGCCGAGCAGAACGCCGAGGCGTCGCGAAACATCGAGCCACGCCCCTCCAGCACCTGCGAGCGTTCCCGCGAGCAGCAGGCTTGAAGTATCATGAGCAGGCCTCTGGCGAGCCTGCTCTGGCTGCGATCTCTGTGACGATTTCTGCAGCCGCATGCCGCTTTTCGACCATACGATTTTCCCCTCTGATGATGGAACCACGCATGGCTTTTCGCTCCTCGGCACGTCTCCGGGCTGTCATCCTGCCTCTCCTGGTGGCCGTAGCAGTTCTCGACGGAGCGTCTTCGGCAGAAGAACTCGGCTCCGGCATCGCCACGGAGAACTTCGACACGCGTGTGCGTCCACAAGACAACCTCTTCAATCACGTCAACGGCCAGTGGCTGCAGCGGACCGAGATCCCCTCGGACGAGTCGAACTACGGCTCCTTCACCAAGCTTTCTGATGAAGCGATTGAAAACATCCACACGATCATGCAAGAGGCTGCAGCGGCCGACGCCCCAACTGGGAACGTGCAGCGGATCGGCGACTTCTACCGCAGCTACATGGACACCGACACGATCGAACAGGTCGGTGTGACTCCACTGGCAGCCGAGTTCGAGGCGATCGACGCCCTGGCGTCGACTGACGAGGTGATCCGCCACTTCGGCTATCTGCAGACTGTTGGGATCGGTGGACCGATCGCCTTCTATGTCGGCGTCGATGCCAAGAGTTCAAAAGAACACCTTCCCGCAGTCTTCCAGAGCGGCACGAGTCTTCCTGACCGCGACTACTACTTTGTCGACACCGAACAGTACATCGAAGCCCGACAGGCACTCCGCGATTACATCACCAAACTGTTCCAGCTCGCGGAACTGCCCGGAGGCGAGCAGGCTGCGGGTGCGATCATGGAACTCGAGACCAAGCTGGCGCTGTTCCAATGGCCACGCATCAAGCTCCGTGATGCCAACCTCCGTTACAACAAATATGCAGTGAGCGACCTGCCACAGCTGACACCCACCATGCCATGGCAGGCCTTTCTGACCGCGGCGGGCGCGAATGATCTTGAGCAGCTCAACGTCGCCACGCCAAGTTTTTTCCAGGCTCTTGAGACGATCGTTGCCACCACCGATCTCGACACGTGGAAGCAGTACATGCGGTTTCGCGTGCTCGACGCGACTGCCCCCGCACTGCCACAGGCGTTCGTCGACGCCTCATTTGAGCTCTACCAGAACAAGCTTGCTGGCGTGCCAGAGCAGAAGCCTCGCTGGGAGCGGGCCGTGGAAACAGCCTCAGGCGGCCGTGGCTTCGGCGTGCTGGGCGACGCCCTCGGCGAGCTCTATGTGGAGAAGCATTTCGGCCAGGAGGCCAAGCGGCGGATGGACGAACTGGTCGCCAACCTCCTGAAGACCTACGAGGTCAGCATCAAAGACCTGACCTGGATGACCGACGACACCAAGCAACAGGCCCTCGACAAGCTCAGCAAAATCAAGCCCAAGATTGGCTACACGGAAAAGTGGCGTGACTATTCCACCCTGGAGATCAAACCAAACGACCTTTTGGGAAACATGCGTCGCTCCGCGATTCACGAACACCAACGGATGCTCGACAAAATCGGCAAGCCTGTTGATGACACCGAATGGGGCATGACGCCGCAGACGGTGAACGCCTACTACAACCCCACCAAGAACGAAATCGTCTTCCCGGCTGCCATCCTGCAGCCCCCCTTCTTCGACGCGGGAGTTGAAGACGCAGTCAACTACGGAGGCATCGGTGCTGTCATTGGCCATGAGATCAGCCACGGCTTCGACGATCAGGGCAGCAAGTACGATGGCGATGGCAACCTCAAGAACTGGTGGACCGAGTCTGACCGAGCCTCCTTCGAAAAACTTGCCGACGCGCTCGTCAGCCAGTACGACGCCTACGAAGCCCTTCCGGGAAAGAACGTGCAGGGGCAGTTGACGCTTGGCGAAAACATCGCTGACCTGTCCGGGTTGGCGATCGCCTACAAGGCCTACAAGATGTCGCTGGGGGACAACGAAGGCGTAGAGCTCGATGGCTACACGGCCGACCAGCGGTTCTTCATCGGCTGGGCGCAGATCTGGGCCAGGAAATACCGTGACTCAGAACTCGTGCGACGGCTCGTCACCGACCCACACTCGCCGTCGTTGTTTCGTGCCAATGGCCCAGTCTCCAACTTTGATCCGTTCTATGAAGCGTTTGACGTGAAGGCCAGCGACAGGCTGTTCAAGCCGAAGTCCGAGCGGATCCAGATCTGGTAGTCACCGAGTGGCCCGAAGCCGGTCCTCAGAAACCCGCGACGAGGAAAGTGACTTGCCAGTGATGACGCGTCTGCACGTGCTGCTTGGTGTCTGCGTGAGCATGCTCTCCCTGGCTCATGCCGCGCCGCTCCCGCTGCAGGCGACCGTCTCAGACGGTGGCGAGACAGTCGTCGCGTTCTATGAGATTGAAGGCACAGGCGACCGCCAAAACCCCATCCGGCGAACGTTCGCCTCGCCATTTTCCGGCGACACGCTCTTCGTTCGTTTCCGGCTTCGTTACGAAGCGAGTTCCATCGATTCCGCCGCTTCCGGAGATGGTGAGTTCTTCGTGCTCTGGCTCGACCAGGTGGAGGGCAGCGGATCCTCCACTCACAGCGGTGGCATTCCGAACCTCGGCATCCATGTCGACGAACGTGGTGAAAACCGGTTCATGGTCCGCTACCAGGCCAAGGGGGAAGCCTTCGGTCCGCCGCTTGAGGGAGATCGCGACACCGTGCTGGTGGCACGGCTCGCCAAGTCCGTCTCAGGCGACACCGAGCCATTTGACGAGCTCTCGCTGTGGGTAGACCCAACACCCGATTCACTTGCAGAGCCTGACGCCGTCGTTCGTGATGCCAAGGCGATCTCCAAGGTTTCCTGGCTCGGGTTCTCCACGGCCCGCAAGACCGAGCCCGGTGATCGCATTCTGGTGGGGGATCTCCGTACGGGCACTGCCTGGCAGGACATGCTCGGCAAGCCCGCCCCGGCAGAGCTCATGGTGATCCCGGATCCGCCTGCGTTTGTGCCACCACCACCGCCGACAGACCTGGTCGACGTGCCGCCCCAGCCCGAGTCACTCGCCAGTGAGCACTGGTCATTTCAGCCAATCCGTCGACCAAAGCTGCCTGCCGTTCCAGCAGACGAGATCTGGCAGTCATGGATCCAAAGCCCGATCGATGCCTTCATCGCCGAGAAGCTGGCATCCGCCAGCCTCACTCCCGCACCACCTGCAGACACCGCCACGCTCGCTCGCCGCATTGCTTTGGTGCTGACTGGCCTGCCATCGGCCCCGCCCGATCTCGTGACAGATGTTGAAGGCCACACAGCAAGCCGTGAAGCGAGCATCGAGCAGCTGATCGAGGCCTGCCTGACTTCAGCCGCCTACGGCGAACGGTGGGGCCGCCACTGGCTCGATGTTGCCCGCTGGGCAGAGAGCAACGGCTATCAGCACAACCGGATTCGTGACCACGCCTGGCGGTATCGCGACTGGGTGGTGGA
>Ga0181607_10003375_pt1 | contig 13919 bp, 9 predicted proteins | sample 041ome_9_FD_132420 | JGI IMG/M metagenome (GOLD analysis project Ga0181607, IMG submission 132420) | Coastal salt marsh microbial communities from the Groves Creek Marsh, Skidaway Island, Georgia - 041413US metaG (megahit assembly) | ecosystem: Environmental > Aquatic > Marine > Intertidal zone...
GAGGCAAACGGTTACGGTGCAGATACGGCGAGCGATGAGTGGTTGATGGGAGAAGTGGATTTGCGCAGTTTCACCGATGCCAGCTTCTCGTTCTACAGCGCGAAAAACTTCTCTGGAGGCGATTTACAAGTACTCGTTTCTACGGACTACGACGGCTCTAGCGACCCCTTAACTGCAACTTGGGCCGATTTGACCGATTCATGTACACTTTCTACGGGTGGATATGTAGACACCTTCTCTGGGGATGTTTCATTAGCGAACTATATTTCGAGCAGTACGTGGATTGCCATTCATTATACAACTACAGGCATTGGTAGCGGAGATGGCGCACTTTGGCAAATTGATGATATTGAGGTAAAAGGTACTACGCTCTCGCTTGCGGCGAACCTGGAGCCCGAATACATTGCCGTGGCTCCTGACAACTCTACCGCTTGGGTAGTATGCCAAGAAAACAACGCGTTGGCCACTATCGATTTGACCACCGATACCATCACGGCTTTATCGGCGCTTGGATTTAAAGATTGGATGGCTCCTGGAAATGTATTGGATGCAAGTAATAACGCGGCCGATGTGGTCCTCAAAACTGGCCCCTATATGGCATGTATCAACCCGATGCAATCAAAGCGTTTGAACACAATGGCGCCCCCTACATCATCACAGTAAACGAAGGCGATGCCCGCGACTACGACGGATTCTCTGAAGAGTCGCGCGTGGAAGATCTCACGCTAGATCCCACCGCATTCCCAAATGCCGCTGATCTCCAAAACGAAGATTCATTGGGTAGAATGAACATCACCACAACCCTTGGCGACACCGATGGCGATGGCGATTACGACGAGCTCTATGCGTACGGCGCGCGTTCCTTCTCTATCTGGGATGCTTCAGCAAACCTCGTATACGATTCGCAAGCTGACATTGCCATGAAAGTATTCGCTGCGTATCCCGCTCAATTCAACTCCAATAACGACGACAACGACTCGTTCAAGAGCCGTCCAGACGATAAGGGTACCGAGCCTGAAGCCGTTGAAGTAGCGGAAATTGAAGGTACACGTTTTGCCTTTGTGGGTCTAGAGCGCATGGGAGGGGTAATAGTTTACAACATATCAGACCCCACAAACCCTACTTTCGTAAGCTATTTCTTGAATCGCGATTTCAACGTGGCGGCAGATGCGGCTGGAGCTGGCGATTTGGGCCCTGAGTGCTTGTATTACATCAGCGAAAGCGAGAGCCCCAACGGACAGCGCCTGCTATTAAGCGGAAACGAAGTGAGCGGGACCTTATCCATTTATGCTGTAGGCGGAACCATTGGCATGAATGAAGAAGAGCTGAAAAATACGCTTCAATTGTTCCCCAACCCAGCCATCGACGTCATCAACTTTAACCGCGAAGTCACTCGTGGAGTAATTGTAGATGTATACGGTCGCGGGGTGATGGAAGTTCGCGGCACCTCCGCCGATGTTAGTGAGCTTTCCGCCCGTATTTACACCCTTATTGAGGGTGAGACCCGGATTCAATTTATCAAAAAGTAAACCTTCCCACTTCCTGTGGATTTATGAGCCCGTCTTTCTAAGGCGGGCTTATTTTTTTGCAATGCGGCGCTGATACTTTCCACGTGCGGTAGTAAATTCCATCACATAAAGTCCGCTCCTTAAATGCTCGCAATTTATAGTTGCGGAGGAAGCATTGAGGCGTTGTTCGTAGACTGCTTGACCTTGTAGGCTGTACACCCGAATTTGTTCGATTTCGATGGACGATTGCACCTTCCAGTATTGGGTGGCTGGATTGGGATGAATTTGCACTTCCATGGTTTCTAGTTCGCCGACTCCTATTCCTGCACTACCAAATGAAACATCATCAAAATAATACGTCTGAGCGCCTGCGGTTGCACCGTCCGTGTCGAAATTGAAGAAAATGGATGCCATATTGTAGGTCCAGCCCATAGAGAGTCCAATGCTCAGCAATTCCGTTCCAGGGGCTTGATTGGTGAAGTCGAAAAGCAATGTTTCCCACTGCTTCGAAACCGTGGTATTGGTTTCGGTTTCGCAAGTATGTGTGGGATCATCCGAATCCTCTACCTTCAGCCGAATGGGTGTTCCTGCGTCGGGAGACCAAACCCGAACGGTCATAAACGACTCCGTCATGGTAAGCGGTAAGTCCGTGGCAAAGCCCGCAGGCGTTCCAATGGTGGTTCCAGCCCAAGTTGCCGCTCCCACCGGCTTTACCACTTCAATTACATGGTTGTTGGTGTCTACGGGGTCCAAGACCATTTGTGATAAGTTACCTCCAAAATCGGACATCGTATAATTCACTGTGTTCCCCTCGAAATTTACAGGCCAATCGATTTGTGTACCGCTGTATATTTGTGTCACATCATCAAAATAGAAAGTTGAAGCGGCTGAACCATCACCCACATTGCCAAAATCGAACATGAATACAATCTGATCGAACTGTGCGGGGACGCCCGTAAAGTCCCAACTGATTAACTCCCATTGACCAGATACCGTTGTGGAACGATCCCGCTCCACAAATGCGCCATTGGCATCTTCCAGTTTTAGTTTTATGGTTGTTCCTGCGGATGCCGAGGTGAGCACCTTCATCTCCACAGTGCTGTTTGTGGTAAAATCCAATGGACTACTCAAGAGAGTTTTACTGCCTCCCCAAATTTGACCGCCATTTCGGATAATTTGGCCCACGGTAGCACTGGAATTCACCGCGTCAGAGCTGGGATTGCTTACTACGGAAGCTATGCCGCCATCAAAGTTTACAAAGTCACTGGCCACAGGAGCGGATTCAAAATCGAAAGGAAGGGATAGCGCTCTGGCATCAATAATAACGAATGCGAGCACCCCTAATGGAAAAAGAAATTTCTTTAACATGGTTTTTTGTTTAATGTATACGCCAAGCCAAAGAACTTTTCCCGGGAATGGAATAAACGAATTTAGTGAAGATAGTAAAAGTAGCTCATACCATAAGCCGCCTTCGAGACCTTTCTGAAATTTTAAACCCTCTCCCCGGTTCAATTATGTTAATTACTTTTATCCTTAAACGTTCAAATGCCGTCTTATGTGCTCCTTTTCAAAAACCCCTTGGCTCGTCTTTTTTCCCGTTTACCTTACCCTTTTTGGGTGTAGCCAGCTCGAGTCTCCTTTAGAATTAGAGCTCCATGATAAATGGACCTTTAAATCTGTAGAAGATAGTGTTTGGCGGCCCGCAAGCGTTCCAGGAACCATCCATCTAGATTTACTTGAAAACGGACTTATAGAAGATCCTTTTTACCGTCTGAATGAGCATGAATTGCAATGGATAGACAAAAAGGATTGGGAATACCGAACGAGTTTTCATGTTTCACGCGAATGGCTGCAGAAAGAAGAGGTAGAGCTCTGCTTTGATGGTTTGGATACCTACGCTACCATCTTCTTAAATGGTCGAAGCATAGAGGCTACCGACAATATGCATAGAGTATATATTATTCCTGTGAAACACTTTTTAAAGGAGGGTGAAAACCTTCTGCGCGTCGTTTTCGATTCCCCTATTCGGCGGGGAATTCAAAAATATGATCAACTCGGCTACAAATTTCCTGATTTAGGTAATGATTTAGCCGAAATTGGGAAGGTAGAGGGGCAGAAACAGGTAAGTGTTTTCAGCCGAAAGGCCGGATATCATTTCGGTTGGGATTGGGGGCCTAGGCTAGTCACCTCCGGGATTTGGAAATCCGTTGAGCTGCGTTCTTGGAGCGGTTTTCGGGTTGATGAACTTTACGTGTTACAAGATATTCTCCCTGATCGCGCTTTACTCACCGCGCAAATTCAAATAGACGCGACGCCGAGATGCAATGGGGAAACAGTAAATGTAGATGTAGTGGTGAACGAGAACATACGGGCCAGCATGAAACACCAACTTGTGGCGGGAAAAAATGAAATCGAAGTTCCTTTTGAAATCCTCCAGCCCAAATTGTGGTGGCCCAATGGACTTGGTGAACAAGCTATGTACAATATAACCGTTTGTGTTTCCTCCGATAATTATACCGATTCATTGAAGCGGCGGATTGGATTGCGCACCATCGAGTTGGTTCAAGAACCCGATTCATTTGGAACTTCTTTTTATTTCAGAGTAAATGGAGTGCCTGTTTTTATGAAGGGGGCCAACTACATTCCACAAGATGTATTTCTCACCCGGCCCACCAATCGCAACTATGATTTCTTATTAACCTCTGCCGAACAAGCTCATATGAATATGATTCGAGTATGGGGGGGTGGGATATATGAAAACGACATGTTTTACGACCTCTGCGACGAAAAGGGACTATTGATTTGGCAAGACTTCATGTTTGCCTGCGCAATGTATCCCGGAGACTCAAGCTTTGTGAATAACGTAGAAAAAGAGGCTGAACATCAAGTGAGGAGGCTGCGGCATCACCCCTCTATCGCTTTGTGGTGCGGTAACAATGAGAATTTATCGGCTTGGGAAAACTGGGGCTGGAAAGATCTGGTTACAGCTGAACAAGGCGCTCTAATTGCCGATTCTATGTGGCGATCTTACGAAAAGGTGTTTCACGAGGTGCTTCCAGGCGCAGTAAAAAAGTGGGACGAAAGTCGCCCTTATTGGTCCTCTTCGCCTTCATCCAGTACCGGCGTAACGGAGTCTATGACAGAGGGAGATGCGCATTACTGGTGGGTTTGGTGGGGTAAAAAACCATTTGAAAATTATACAAAAGCCATTCCGAGGTTCATGTCGGAATTTGGATTTCAATCCTTTCCCGAGTTTTCCTCGGTCCAGAAATACACTGCCTCTTCCGACCATGACATTTACTCTGAAGTGATGACCTCTCATCAGCGATCAAGCATCGGTAATGAGACCATTGAGGAGTACATGCTACGCGACTTTAATCCCCCTAAGGACTTTGAATCTTTCTTATATGTAAGTCAACTTCTCCAAGCCTACGGTGTGGAAACAGGTATAGCCGCACATCGAAGAAACCGTCATCGGTGTATGGGGACACTCTATTGGCAATTAAATGACTGCTGGCCTGTTGCGTCTTGGTCTAGCATAGATTATTATGGCAAATGGAAGGCTCTTCATTACGCCGCAAAGAAATCCTTTGAAACCCTAATTATATCCTCTGAAATTGTGGGCTCCACATTGAACATCTACGTGGTTTCGGACTCGCTCCAACACGCCGAGGGACTATTGGAACTGTCGCTAATGGATTTCGAGGGAAACCAAACCGATTCCTGGCGGGATTCAATCCGGGTTTTAGCTAATCAATCCAACGTTTATTTCGCAATTAATCTCGGTGAATTATCGAGCAAAATCAATTTTAATGAATCCTTACTTCGCGCAACCTTTAAAGGTGAAAATCAACGGGTATTAGCCGAAAAATATATATACTTTGCCCGCCAAAAGGACCTATTATTGCCCGAAGCAAAAATCGATTTTACCGTAGAGGTTGATCACGACGACTATCTTTTAACGATCTCCTCCGATAAATTCGCGAAATCCGTATTTGTTTTCGCTAATTCACCTCTAAATTTTTCCGACAATTACTTCGATCTTCTGCCCGGCTCGTCTAAAACCATTCGAATTCCGCATGGTAGAAACACAAACTTTCAAAACTTTAAGAATTCCATTGAAATTAGAAGTTTGCGCGACACATACCCTTAAATTTTATCTCAAATGAGCCACAAAAAAGCCCCTTGCATTCCTGCAAAGGGCTCTATTTCAAGACGGATGATGCTCCGCCATTACTAACGTAACTTATTAATTTCCTCCTTGCGGGCTGATGCACGGCACGCCCCAAGCCGGGCTCTGGGCCGGGGTGAGCAAGGTAGCTCCTCCAAAGATGCTCGCCTTGTCGAAATCCTTCGGCTTGCGATTCATGTTATTACCCACGCACCAACTGCTTGATATTTAGTGGTTAGGGTTTGTTTTATTTTGTGGAGAAGATGGGATTCGAACCCACGACCTCTTGACTGCCAGTCAAGCGCTCTAGCCAACTGAGCTACATCCCCATTTGCGGGCCAAAAATACAACTTCTTCCGAAAACCTAAACAATTTAAATGGCCTCCAGTGAATGTGATGATACCCAACCCACCTTTCCATCGGCGAGCTGAATCTTTGTCCAAGAACCTATCGTTCGCCCAGCGTCGACGACCGTACCTTCGTGAAGAATAAATAAATCGGTTGCTGCGTCGCTCGGTTCATTTTTAGCGTAAACCGTATCTTCTAATATTACAGCAGGGTAATGTTCCACGTCTTCTGCATATTGTTGAATTCCTACTGAACCCATTACGAAAGAAGCAATAGCTAATCCAATACTGAATCCGTGCATTAGGCGGCTCAATCGGCCCGTTAAATTTCGCGTGCTTCTCAAGAAATAAAATACGCCAGCAAGCCAAGCGCATATACCAGCCCACTTAAGCCAGCCCGACCAAGACATCATTTGTACTATTGCCAAATAACCTGAAACCACGAGTGGGCGGGGCAATACTTCAATCTCGTCGATGGTTAGCTGTGCTGCAAAATCACTATTCAACTGAAGTTCACGATCCGCAGGCGAAAAGTTTTTGGCCCGATCAAGGTACAGCACTGCTCGACCTAAATTTCCCGCTTTTAAATGTGCCGTCCCCGCATTATAACACACCTCGAGACCCGACCAACCTCCATGATAAAGACTCTCAAAACTAGACGCCGCCTGTGTATAATACCCCGAATCGTACTCGACTTTGGCTTGCAAAAACAGTGCATCCCTGGCCTCTGGCGAGAGGATTTCACGGGTTGATGTCACATTTTCACTCATCGATACCCCCAAACCCTGTCGCTCACCGTTTGCTGTAAATACCAAAACCATGGTCGCAAAAACCCCAAAAAACGTGGCGATAAGACGAATTGTGACTTGTTTCATCATTTCTGGCTCTTTTTGAGTTCTGCTTCAAGTGCAATAATGGCGTGCGTGCTCTCTTCCATCGTTTCTTGCATATGCTCAATGGATTGATTGGGCGCGAATCGCGCAAATTCGCAGGTTTCCAACAATCGCCGAATTTGCGCGATTCGCGCCTCCTCCAACCCGCGATCACGCATCACCTCAGAAACGCCATCAATGGACATTTCTGAAGTACGCAAACCAAACCGATCCAATAAAAACTCGTGCAGCGCACGTGCCACCGCATCAAAAAAGGCATCGCGATCCTGGCGAGAAAGAGCTTCAGAAGCCGTTTTTAAGCGCTTAAGAGCGACTTTTCGCGCTCGTTGGCGCCGTACATCACCCTCGGGCAACTTACCGCGCTTCCGCAGCAAGAAAGGTATTATCAACCCAAACAGTGCCCCGGGTAGTAGCCAAAACATCAACCAAAACCCCAGGCCTCCCGTCCAGCCATCACGAGACAGCCATAATGCGGGGGCGGACTTTAAATAGAGTACATCGCGCTGAAGATACTCCACAGCCTGCTTCCCAGACCACGTATAACCTTGAGCTGCTCCAGTGGAAGGCTCGGTGGGGGCAGCCCCTCCACCATCAACCATCCACGCCAATTCCTCTGAATTCGCAATCTTATATTCTTTGGCAGCGGGATCGAACCAAGAAAATTCTACAGGGGGTATTTTGTACGTTCCCTTGGTGCGCGAAACCACCAAATACTTCTTGGAAACGGCGCCGGACAACCCATTGGAACGCGCTCGGACTGCGTCGTTGAGCTGGGGATCGAACACCTCAAAGTAATTCGGAATTTGGACTTCGGGTAAATCGAACAACCCCAAGTTACCCTTACCCGAAACCTTTAATTCCAAATCGATGCTCTCGTTGGAACTCACATTATTCTTGGATGCCGCTACCTGAAACTCAAAATCCCCCACAGCCCCGGAAAAAGAAGCCGGCCTACCCTCGGTGGGTAGCGGGAGCACCTCCAGTGTTTTAGTGGGAGCTGGAAGTGAAATTTGTATAGGCTCAGCGAACGCTCTACCGAAAAAATCGCGTCGACGTCCAGGAACATTCACCACGGCATCCATAGAAAACCCGTCGATGGTAAGTTTTCCATCGCGCTGCGGTATAAGCAGGAAAGCACCCAATTCCACTTCATTGTATTCCATTCCATTTATGACCTCCCTGCGGGTTTGTGCATTTTTATCGGAGAGATCCTCTTTGTAAAAACCGCTGAGCTCTGGACTCGAGATATCGTAGTCTCCAAAATTGTAGCGGTAATAGAGCTTATAGGTTACATACACCGGCTCGCCCACATACACCTTGTTTCGCGACAACGTAGAGCGTATAAACGTGTGTTCCCGTGCGAGGACTGAGGGGTCATTGGGGTCGCGGGGTCGTTCACTATCCGAAACAACTTCTAGGATGGCCGTTCCGCTGTTTACTGTTTTACCGTTTAGGGTGGCTTGAGCCGATGGAATGGTAAGAGCCCCTGTGCGTTTGGGTTTTAAATCGAAAGAGTGGCTAATGCTTCGGCTCACCTGGCCATTTACAATGGAGGTCTGTTGGGATTGATACGGCCCTCCGAGCACCGTAAAATCCTCGAAGTTGGGGCGACGAAAATTGGATAGCGATCCATCGGCTTCATAGGTAACCCGCACGCGGTCGCTCAAGCCTATTTTTCGCTTATCGAGCTTTACCGTGAATTTCCCGGATTGGCCCATAGCAAGGGTCATTGAAAAAAGTACAATGGCGAAAATGTGAAAGACTTTGTTCATCATATCACCAATCTTTTTCCCTGGTTTTCGGCTGCGCTACAATGCGTTCTTCAGCCAGTTTTTCCTGTACTTTCCGCTCCTGATTTTCGAGCGCTTTTAAGAGGCGTTCCGCTGTTTCGCGAGACATCTGACCCTCCTTGGGTTGAGGCTGCTTTTGGTCACTTTCCCCCTCACTCTCTTGAGGATCGCCGGATTGGGAGTCGCCCGATTCGGGTTCTTTAAAATCTTCTTTGGATTGGTCGGGTTGATCTTGGGGGTTTTGGTTTTCCTGCTTTTCGTCCTGTTTGGAATCCTGAGCTTCTTGTTGATCCTGATTCTTCTTGGAATCGGCTTCGTTCTCGTCCTTATCCTGTTGTTCGTCTTGATTTTGCTGCTGTTGCTGTTCCTGGAGCAACCGTTTCGTTAGCGCGTAATTTTTTCGTGTAATTTCCGAGCTGGGGTCCAGCTTTAAGCTGTTTTTATACGCCTCGAGGGCCTTGGCATAATCTTGTTGATTAAAGTAACTGTTCCCCAGATTGTGTTGTGCCTTGCTTTTGAGTTCGGGGTCTTCAGCTAAATCGAAAGCGCGTTGAAAGCTGCTCTCGGCCATATCGAACGATTGTTGTTCAAATTGGGCGTCACCCAAATTAAACCAAGCTTTCGGGTTGTTTTTTTCGGCATCAATGGAGCGGTAATATTCTTCTGTGGCACCTGAAAAATCTCCAGATTCGTATCGGTTGTTTCCGGACCGAATGAAGGATTCAGGGGTTTGGGCCTCCGCTGGGTTTGGAGCCGCCATAAAAGCAAGCAGAGCCATAAAGGGAAAGGTTCTTTTCATTTTTCGTGCGGGCAAGAGTGTGTCGATGAGCAAAAATAGCATTGCTATGGCCAGAAACCATTGAAATTGGTCTTTGTAATCGCTAAAAACTCGTGCTTCGATTTCCTTTTTCTCCAAAGATTCCACTTTTTGGATGATGGCGTCTACCGCGGCGCGTGTATCGGTGATGGGAACGTAATCTCCATTGGTCTCGCTTGCAATGGTGGAAAGGGTAGCCCTGTGGAGTTTTGTGAGCACGGTCTGGCCCTGCGAATCGGTTTTATATCCCGTGGTCCGGCCATTTCGCTTCTCGGGTATGGGTGCTCCGTTGGGCGTTCCCACTCCGAGGGTGTGGATGGTTATGTTTTGATCCCGCGCTAGGGCGAGCACCTCATTCAGGCCTGCTTCGTGATCTTCTCCATCGGATAGGACAAACATAATCCGGTTGGTTTCTAAGGATTGGTCGTAGAACTCAATTCCCAGTTCGAGCGCTTCTGCAACGGCGGTTCCTTGGCTGCTTATACCATCGGTCGATACCTGTTCCAAAAAGAGGCGCGCCGCGCTGTAATCGGTGGTAATGGGAAGCTGGGGGTAAGCGGCTCCGGCGTAAATAACGAGTCCAACGCGGTCCGAGGCGAGTTGGTCCAGTACCCCTCGGATTACTTGTTTGGAGCGCTCCAGTCGGTTGGGCACCGCATCTTCGGCCAACATGCTCTTCGATACATCCAGCGCAAAAACAATATCTACACCTTTCCGCTTTATCTTTTCCACTTTGGTACCGACTTTCGGGTTGATTAGCGAAACCGCAGAAAAAGCGAAAAACAGTGCAATAAACAACCATTTTACCCAGGGTAGGCGGGCGCTCATTCCCGGTAAAAGAGATTCCCGAACATGCAGCGGTACAGTGCGCATCGCTTTTTGCCGCCACTTCCACCACGTCCACATCAACAAGAGCGAAACGGGAATAACCCCCAACGCCCATGTGTACTCGAGATGTTCAATTTTGTACAGCATCACATCCACCTTTTTGCAATCTGCTTATCCCAAACTTCCTGTAATAAAACAAGTGCCATGGCCAATCCCAGGAATCCATAAAACAACTCCGTGTATTGATAGTAAGTTAAATCGGTGAGCTTGGTGCGCTCCATTTGATCGATTTCCGCATAAATTTCCGACAGCTTTTGATCATCCGTAGCCCTAAAATACCGTCCGTTCGTACGGCTTGAAACCTCTTTGAGAAGGGGCTCGTCTATTTGGACATCAATGGACATTACCTGCGTGCGCCCGCCGGGCATCAATCTGGGGTAAGGGGCCTGGCCTTGTGTTCCCACGCCTATAGTATAAACGCGTATTCCGTATTCAGAAGCCAAATCAGCGGCTGTTTTGGGGTCAATGAAACCCGAATTATTTACCCCGTCTGACATCAAGATTACCACCTTACTCTTGGCCTCGCTATCCTTCAAGCGATTCACTGCCGTAGCTAGGCCCATTCCAATTGCAGTTCCATCATTAACCCGACCAAAATCTACCTCACTCATGGCGCTTTGCACAATGCGGTGATCACTCGTAAGGGGCGTTTGTGTAAAACTCTCCCCCGCATACAATACCAAGCCAAAGCGATCCTGCGGACGACCCGATATAAATTCACTGGCCACGCGCTTAGACGCCTCCAATCGATTCGGTTTAAAGTCCATGGCCTTCATGCTGGTCGATACATCCAGCGCAATTACCACATCTATTCCCGCTGTGCTCATGGTTTTTTGGTTCATGGTCGATGTGCGAGGACGGGCGAGCGCAAAAATTAACGCAGCCCAAGCGACGGAGCGCAGAACAACAGGTAGAAAATGAAGTCTACTCCGCCACGTTTTGGGCACCTTATTGCTTGAAACCAAATTGTAATTCAGGATAACTTTTCTGTCTTTACCGAGGTACCATCCCGCAACCAAACCCAGGGGAATGGCCAGCAGAAGCCACAAGAATCCGGGGTTTACAAACTCAATTTGATCCATCACGCTCGCTTTGAATCCATTTCATAACCATTTTCTCCATCCGGTCGAAATCGCGCAGATGTACTTCTATAGATTGAGTGCCTTTCGCAAACTTGGCCATATCGGCAAGTTGAAGCAATTCGCGAAGCAACTCCAAATCCGATTCAAACAGATTTCGCGCTCGCAAGGCGGTCATCAATTCAGAAGTAACCATTTCCATGGCGTGAATTTCTGTAGTTCTATGAATATACTGCCTGATGATATCGGTCATTTCATCATAGTAATGCTTGCTGTCTGATTGGTTGAAAAATTCGTTCCGCCTCCGATCTGCAAATTGCTGTTCCAGCCATTCTTCCGCAGAAATTTCTGGCAAAGAGGGTTCTGCATCCCCAAGAGTGGTCCTGTGTTTAAGTCGCTTCCAACCATAAATTAGACCAAAAATGAGCCCCAGGGGTAGCAATACATTTAACAAAATGTCCATCAACCACTCCATTAAGGTCTTTGGCGCTTTCTCGGGGGGGTGAATCGGTTCAATTTCTTCGGGAACTTCTTCGGGGTTGCGAATTTCAAAAAACAATCCTTCCGAGCGCAAGGTGTCCTTAGCGAATGTGGCTATTACGGGCTGTATGGCAATATATCCCGTATCGAAACCCGTTACACTATAGCGCTGCTCCACCACCCATGGATTGGAGCTCACGGTATCTAACTTTGCTTGCGAAAGTATTTCCAATGGGCCAATGCCATCCTTGAATTGCTCCAACTCAAAACCTTCTGCGTCAGATAAGCGGATGGTAATTTCCGCACGTTCTCCAATCTTCAGTCGATTAGTGTCCGCCGACCACGACAGGGTTTGGCCGTGAACCGACATCAACCCGAAAACCCCCATAAACACACCTATCCCTCTCATCGCTTCGTGAAATACAGCATTAATTTTTTTATGTACGAATCGCGTGTGCTCAGTTCGATGGAACCCGCTCCTGAACGGCGCGCTGCTCCCTGAAAATGCTCCGCCAATTGATGCTGGTTGCGCTCCTGCCATAGCTTAAACGCCCGTGATCCCGTATCCATCCAATGGGTTTCTCCCGTCTCCAAATCGCGAACAGGTAGCAGCCCTAATGCCGGCGGATTCGACTCGTGTTCGTCGTACAGGCGGATGGCGCAAAAATCGTGACGGCGGGCGGTAATAGCGAGTTCTCGCTCATAATTGACGGTGTTAAAATCGCTCAACGCAAAAACAATAGCTTTTCGCTTTAAAACGGCGTTCAAATAGTGCAGCGCCCCTGAAATATCTGTTCCTTTTCTTTCAGGTTCGAACTCAATACACTCCCGAATGATGCGCAAAATATGTGACTTTCCCTTGGCCGGCGGAAGAAACAATTCCACTTGATCCGAAAAAAGTAACAGCCCCACTTTATCGTTATTCTTAATGGCGCTAAAGGCCAAAACTCCCGCTACTTCTGCGGCCACCTCGCGCTTGGTGCCATCACTCCAACCAAATGCAGAGGATCCGCTTACATCGAGTACAATCATCATGGTGAGCTCGCGCTCCTCTTCAAAAACCTTTATGAACGGCTCGCGTAGACGCGCGGTCACTTTCCAGTCGATAGCCCGCACATCGTCACCATAAGCATAAGCCCGTACTTCGCTAAAAGCCATGCCTCGCCCTTTAAAATGACTGTGATAGGCTCCGGAAAACAGGTGATTGGTGATGCGGTTGCTCTTAATCTCAATCCTCCGGACCTTCTTTAAAATTTCCGCCGTACTCGCTCTGGACTGCATTAGGGTACCTCTACGTGATCAATAATTTGAGTAATTAAGTCTTCTGTGGTCATATTCTCCGCCTCCGCTTCAAAGGTAATTCCCACTCTGTGGCGGAGTACATCGAGTGCTACTTCTCGCACATCCTCTGGAATAACGTATCCCCTTCGGCGGATGAATGCGTGCATTTTTGCCGCTTTTGCCAGGTTGATGCTTCCCCTTGGCGATGCGCCAAACCCAATAAAAGGACGAATTTTTGCGAGCCCAAAATGTTTTGGATCTCGAGTAGCAAAGATTAAATCGAGGATGTATTTCTCAATTTTGTCGTCCATATACACCCTTTGAGCTACTTCGCGAGCCCGTAAAATCTGCTCAACACTTGCCACAGGCCGAATTTCTGGTTTCTCTGCCTGTAGGTTTTGCCGCATAATCAGGCGCTCCTCTTCAAGCTTGGGGTAGGTGATTACCGTCTTGAGCATAAACCGGTCCATCTGTGCTTCGGGAAGGGGGTAGGTGCCCTCTTGTTCCACTGGGTTTTGCGTGGCCAGCACCATAAAAGGTTTGGGTAACGAATGAGATTCCTCACCGATTGTTACTTGCTTTTCTTGCATGGCCTCGAGCAAAGCACTCTGTACTTTTGCAGGAGCGCGGTTAATTTCATCGGCTAATACAAAGTTGGCAAATAC